>Ga0070726_10001221_pt1 | contig 26813 bp, 25 predicted proteins | sample tdAd471_FD_67275 | JGI IMG/M metagenome (GOLD analysis project Ga0070726, IMG submission 67275) | Marine sediment microbial communities from the Atlantic coast under amendment with organic carbon and nitrate - tdAd47.1 | ecosystem: Environmental > Aquatic > Marine > Coastal > Sediment | place...
AGACGCTCGCGCCCTTGCCTCGCCACTGTAGACGTGCCGTCTCGTTGTGGAAGCGGCGGTCGGAGATCGGGGTCAGCGGCCGATCGGCACGCCCGACTTCGACGTCGAACGAGGCCCGCATGCCCGGCGCGGGAAGCCAGCGCAATCCGGCAGCTCCGGCATGGACGTCGTTGTCGACCGCGAGTTCGGGCGACCGGAAGGCGAAGCCCGGAAACTCGCGTCCGGAAGAGCTGCGCACGCGGCGGGTGGAGAAGCGATACGCTCCGTAAACGCCGAACTGCTCGACCGGGCGGACGTTCAGCTCCGTAGCGTTGGTGATGAAGCGAATGCCCAATTCCTCGAAATCCAGGAACTGATTGGTAAACCGGCTCACCTCAAGAAAACTCGCGCCGCCATGGATGCGGGTTGAGGAGACTGCGGTGGTGTTGGTGAGCGTGATCTTCTCCGACGGAGTCAGGCTCACCGTAAAATCGCCGGAGCCTTGCTCACGTGAAGCGTCGCCGAGGAGCATCGTCTGTCGCAGCGTTTGGGCGGAGGACTGCGGATTGAAGGCGTCGACGGTTTCACTCAAGGCCCAGTTGCGATTCCCGTTGGAGTAGACGAAGCGTCCCGAGACGCCGATCCAACGCTCTTTCTCGGTACGCAGCGCAACCATGGTGACGGGCGTATTGCCGTGGTAGGGCTCGGCGCGAACGATGGAATCGACCGGCTGGACGTTCGTCACGTTGGACGGCAGACCGAGTCCGTTGCCGAATGTCGAATCTTCCTTGTAGTTGTCGAACGATTGAATGGCGGTCACGGCGAGACCGAGCGCGCGGAAGTTCGTACCGATCCGATAGTTGTTGTTGACTCGCCGCAGATCGGTGGTCAAACGCAAGAAGTTGTCCGAGCGGAGGGCTCCGTCGGAGCTGGGAATCCCCTCGGAGGAGAACCCGGGGCCGGTCTGCTCGTTGCGATCGTAGCCGAGCAGGATCTCAAACCGAGATCCGGGGAAGAGCGTGAGGTCGTGGTTTTGGAAGAGGCGTTCCGTCTCCATGCCGCGCTCGCCTTGCCATAAGGCGGGAAGCTGATTGTCGTAGCGGACGAGGCGAATCCGGGAATCGTAGCGGTAGAGGCCGTTCTTCTCCGCGTGGACGTTGTGGAATTGATAGGGATCCGTCGCCGCTCCCATCGTGTGGAACGAAAACTCGTCAAAGTATTTGCCCTTCCCGTCTTCTGAGTGCATGCGCAGGCTCCCCTCGAACAAGCGCATGCCGGAGCCGTAGTTGATCGCCGCACGATAGGCATCTCGGTTGCCGGAGACGTCGGCGAAGCGGTAGCCGGTTTCAAACGAATTCGAGATCGTGTAGCCGCCCGCCGATTGAGGCGAATCGGGGCGATCAGGCGTCTGCGAGACGACGCTCTGGGCCTGGAGGGCGACGGCAATGAAGAAGAGGCAGAGTAGTCGACTGTCCACTGAGCTACCTCCTGAAGAGCGCGTCGGCGTTGGAACCGTGGATGCGCGCGTGACAAGCGACGCAGTTCTGGAAACGCGGCTCCGCGATGTTGTGGAAGCCGGGGGTGGGGGCCGGGACGCCGCGCTCCACGTTGGGCCCGAAACCGATGACGCCGTTGTGACACTCCAGACAAAGAGTGAAGGCGGCTGGACGGGAGAGCAGCCTTGGATTGGTCGAGCCGTGCGGCTGATGGCAAGTGGGGCACCCTTCAATGCGCGTGGGCGGATGCTCGTGGATGAACGGGCCGCGCTTGTCGGTGTGGCACTTTGTACACGCGATGTCGTTTCCGAAGGCCGGGCGTACCATGCGCGGCGATTGCGCGCTCTTCCATGTGGAAGTGGGAGAGCCGTGCGGGTTGTGGCAATCCGAGCAAAGAATCGCGCCCTCGTTCACTCGGTGGCGGAAGGGCAACTCGAACTTGGCGCGGATCTCCAGATGGCAGGCGTAGCAGGTCTCGCGCTCGGTCTTGGCGAGCAGCGGTCGCTGCTCCTGCGAACCGTGGATCGAGTGGCAGGAGATGCAGCTGACCTCGCCGGTGGAGTGCGAGGAGCGACGGATCTCGGTCTTTCCGAAATCGCCGGAGTGGCAGGTCAGACAGTTCTCGAGAACGGCGGCCGGCTTGAGTTCGGGGAATACGGTGATCTTGGACTTGTCTCCAGAGTTCGAGACGTGCAGCCCGCCGGGGCCGTGACACCCCTCGCAGCCGGTACGGGCCTCCGGCCGGTTTTCCATAGCGATGGAGCGGAAATGCGGGTTGCGATGGAAGGTCTGCCAGACGTCCGGGTGGCACGCCTGGCAAGTACGACTGCCGACATAGGGGTTGGGTTCGACGGGCTGGGCCTGCAACGAAGCGGCGCAGGCGAGCGCAAGCAGCGCCAATCGGTGAAACGTCGATCGAACCCGCACTCTCTCTTCCCCGAAACCCCCGCTGCGCGAAAAAGTTTTTCGGCAACTAAACGTTCGGCCGCACCGTACGTCTATTTAGAAAGTCTCATAGAATTCCGTGAAGCTCGTACGAAAAATCGCATTTGCCGCACTCTTGCCCGCAGCGGCAATCGCCGTGGCGTTCCTATTCGCGCCGTCAGAACCGGCGGGCCCGTCGTTGGTCACCTGGCTGGCCGGCTTCTTTAGGGCAGCGTAGGGCTACAATCGGCGGTGTTGCGCCGACCACCGGAATACGCACTGGCCCTGCTCCTGCTCGCACTCGGGATGGCGGCGGCCTGGACCGCCGACCGAGCATGGAAATCGGTGACCGGCTACCAGACTCCCTACGCGATTGAAGCCGACCTCCCCGGCGGCAAGGCGAGAGTACGGCGCCTGGTACTGATCGTCTTCGACGGTTTGCGCGCGGACGCTCTGGAGCACGCGCCTAACTGGCGGGCGCTGGAGGGGAGTGGCGTCAAGGGCGTGCTCCGAACGCCGATGCCGTCGCTCTCGAACCCGGCGCGCGCGACGATGGTCACCGGAGCGCCGCCTGAGGTCCACGGCGTCACCAACAACGGGAAGTTCTCGCCTCCGCCGGTCGATTCGTTGTTCTCCGTCGCGCGCAAGAGCGGGGTCCCGACTGCAGTGGCTGGGAGCCGGTTTTGGAAGTATGCGTTCGGGCAGTGGATCGACGAGAGTTGGGAATTTGAGAAGGAACTGCACGTCGTCACGGACGCCCAGGAGCTGATGGATTGGCAGCGCGAGACGTGCGCGCCGATGGTGGATTTTTTACAAAAGCAAACGAGTGGATTGGTCGTGGCGGGGGTCACGGCGGCCGATGCGGCGGGCCATGATTTTGGGGGCGAATCGGAAGAGTACCATCGCGTCGTTCGAACGGCCGACGAGTGCCTCGGCAGGATCACCGAGGTGATGCGCGATGGAGACACAGCGTTGCTGGCGGTCTCGGACCATGGGCATATCGATCGGCGGGGACGTGGAGGGCACGGCGGCTCGGAGGATGAGGTGGCCTGGGCGCCCGTCGCACTGGAAACACCCAGTGGTGGTAATCAGGATCGAATTCACATGCCTATGCGAGGCGTCGCCCCAACGATTGCACTTCTGCTTGGACTTCCGATTCCGGCGAACAACTGGGGTTGGAGTTTTTCGTCGTTCTCAGACGATCCCGAAGAACATCAGGCTCGGATCGCCGAGCAGCACCGTATCGCGCAGGAGCTTGGCCCCGACGCCAAAGATATTCGAGCACGGGAACGCTCGGCACGAATGCCCGTGACGGCCGTCTTGGGCCTGTTGTTTGCCGCGTTGCTGGCGGCCTCCGTCGTGTGGGAGGAGAACCCCTGGCCGGGCACGGCGTTGGCGATCTTGTTGTTTGTGATCGTCTATCTCTCGCTGTTTCAGATCTTTGGGCTCGCCGCCTCGCTCAGCGCGATTATCCGGGAAGAGTACACCAACGCGTTCTTCGGGCGGAACGTCGCGGCGGCGGCGCTCGCCTACGTGCTGTCTCGCCGCTTGGCCGGCTCCCAGTTGCTGTTTGCAACCACCATCTGCGCGGGTTTCGCGCTGAAGGGAGTAGCGGCGCACGGGAGGACTGGGTTGATCATGCGGGGGGCGATGCCGGATCTCGATATCGCCTTCGGCGCGTACCTGGACCTGCTGGCTCTATTTGGGGTGGCCCTCATCTCGGTCATGCTCTGGGCGATGCGGAAGGTTTTTGGGCGCGGGCGCAAGACCGCTGAGTAACTTTGTTGCGACCCCGGCTGCGCTGCGGGCATCACACTCCGAGAGCGAGGTAAAGTAATCGGAATGGCGAAAATTCTTATCCCCACGCCCCTGCGCCAGTATGCAGGCGGAGCTGATTCAGTCGAAGTCGACGCCGCGAACGCAGGCGACGCCCTGAGCCAGTTGGTCGAAAAACACCCGGACCTGAAGAAGCAGCTCTTCAACGACGAAGGCCGCATGCGGAGTTTTGTGAACGTCTACGTCGCCGACGAAGACATTCGCTACTTGGACCGCGAAAAGACGGCGGTGAAGCCCGACGATACGATCTCGATCGTCCCGTCAATCGCGGGCGGGAGCCTCTTGAGATGACCGCGCCCGCCAATACGCTTCCGGAACTCTCCAACGAAGAGATCCTCCGTTTTAGCCGTCACCTGATCCTGCCGGAAGTGGGCATGGAGGGGCAGCGCCGGCTGAAGGGCGCCAAGGTGGCCATGATCGGCACCGGCGGCCTCGGTGCGCCGCTCGGCCTCTATCTCGCCGCGGCGGGGATCGGAAAGATCGGCATCGTCGACTTCGACACGGTTGACGTGACGAACTTGCAGCGCCAAGTCATCCACGGTACGAACGACGTCGGCCGTCCCAAGATCGACTCAGCGGCGGATCGGATGATGGACATCAATCCGTATCTGACGATCGAGAAGTACGAGACGGCGCTGACCAGCGCCAACGCTCTAGAGATCCTGAAGGACTACGACGTGGTGGTCGACGGGACGGACAATTTCCCGACGCGTTACCTGGTCAACGACGCCTGCGTGATTTTGGGCAAGCCGAACGCTTACGGATCGATTTTCAGATTCGAGGGGCAAGCAACGGTCTTCCACCACGAAGACGGGCCTTGCTATCGCTGCCTGTATCCGGAGCCGCCTCCGCCGGGCTTGGTGCCTTCCTGCGCCGAGGGCGGAGTGCTGGGCATTTTGCCGGCGGTGATCGGATCGATCCAGGCGACGGAGACGGTCAAGCTAATTTTGGGCAAGGGCGAGACGCTGAGCGGCCGCCTGATGCTCTATGACGCCTTGAACATGAAGTTCCGCGAGCTCAAGTTGCGCCGAAACCCGGAGTGCCCGGTTTGCGGCGACAACCCGACGGTGACGGAACTGATCGACTACCAGCAGTTCTGCGGCATCCCTCAGCAAGAGGCCGCCGATGCGGCCGAGGCGGGCAAGCTGCCGGAGATCGCGCCGCTCGACCTGAAAGCCAAGCTCGATGCAGGCGAAGACGTCTTCGTTCTGGACGTGCGCGAACCGCATGAATACGACATCGCCAAAATCGACGGCACGACGCTGATCCCGTTGGGGCAGTTGGCGCAGCGCGTGGGCGAACTCAATTCAACGGCCGACATCGTTGTGCATTGCAAGAGCGGCATGCGCTCGGGCAAGGCGCAGAAGCAACTGCTTGAGATGGGATTTTCGCGGGTTACGAACCTCGCCGGCGGCATCTTGCGTTGGTCGGACGACGTGGATTCGTCGATCGCGAAGTACTGATTCGAAGGGAGCGGCTCGTTCCTAGACCGAGCCGCTCAGCTGCTCCACCACCCACGCATTCAAGCTCTTCCCGTCCCGGGCTGCAGCCGTGGACGCCGCTCGGTGCAATTCGGGCGGGGCGCGCACCACAAATTTGCCTGAGAACGGCTTTTCGGGCTCTTCGCCGCGTTCACGGCAATACTCCAAATAGTCGTCGACGGATTCATGAAAGGCCTTCTGTAGTTCGTCCACAGATCGCCCGACAAAAGTGACTACGTCGCGAATGTTCAGGACCTCTCCGTGGAAAGCCTGCGCCTCATCGTCATACTTCACGTCGGCAAGGTAGCCTTGGTACTCCATTTCTTTAGGGAACCTCCTGATCGACGCCCGCTGACTCAAGAAATCGGCGAAGCGAGAGTACAGCACTTCGGTAGGCATTCGGGGATGGATGAGGCCGATGGAAGACGGCTCGTGCACCCCCGAGCGCTGCCCGCACGCGAGATCCACGCCCCTCGCTGATCTCTCCCCCCAGAGCGAGCACAAGCGCCTCACAGTCAGCCCACCTGATATCGGACCGCGTCGGACGCTCAAAAATCGCAGCTAAGGTGCGGCGATGCTTGCTGGACACGAACTAATAGTATCACAATTCAGTATCATGATATCGACGGCGTCGAAGCAGAAACAACCAAACCACGGCCAGCAACGCCAGCACCCAAAGCAGGTCAACAAGTCCCGCGTATCCCGGCGCCCCGACTAGCCAGCCCTCTACCAGGACCTCGCCCTTGAAGAGCGCGGGCAGGGGCAGATCCTCGGGCGCGGTCAGACTAATTGCGGCCCAATCGTAAGTGACGTGCAGCCCGATGGGCAGCCACAATCCGCCGGAACCGTATCGCGCGAGTGCGAATACGACGGCGGTCGCAATCATCGTCGCCACGCCTAGGGGCTCATGCACGTTGCCGCCGCCCAGGTGGACCATCCAAAAGAGAATCGAGCTCCCGCCGATCGCGACTGCCCGACCTCGCCACTCCTCCAGGTTGGTCATCACGTAGCCGCGAAAGACCAGCTCCTCGGCAAACCCGATCATGGGGTAGACCAGTAGAGTCGACAGTACCCAGCCCAGCCAGTTCGTCTGCACGGACTCAAAGCGCATCCAGCCTACGAGCCAATAGGAGCCGAGCATCACGGCCACGAACGACGCACCAACCAGGAGCCCCACGACCAACTGATGCGCGCGTACTGGACTCCAATCCAGGCCAATATTCTTTAGCTTCTTGCGGTCAATGAGCCATAGAAAGCCGAGCGTCAACGCCACGTGGAACGCGTCGGTAACGACGATGAAAGGGCCGACGTGGTCCGTCGTGACCGCCGCCAGCGCCTCTTCGCCGATGTCGCCGATGTCGCCGCCGAAGGCGCCTATCACGAACGCCGCCAGGAGGAAAATTACCCCGACGACCGCGAACGAAACGAAGATCCAGCAGGGAATGTACAGGGCTAGGCGGGCCAGAGGTCCGAGGTTCGGCTCTTGGTCCGGTCGCGGCTCGACTGGTTCGGTCTCAATCAAGGCGTCGTCCTACTCGGCAGCCTTCTCGTGGTGCAGTTCCAGGCCCAACGCCCAGCGGCGCCGGAACCCCTTCCAGTAGGCCTCGCCGTCACTGTAGGAGTCTCCGGCCGACTGACCCGGAGGCAGCGGCCAGAGTCCGTCGTTCGAGTGCACCGTGGGCGGTCCCAGGTAAGCGCGTCGCGTCTCATCGCCTTTCACGTGCAGATCCAGGAACGCCGTGACGAAGTGCTGGTTGATCGCCGTGATGCGTTCCTTGCGCCAGACCGGCTCGTCAAAGCTCTCGAGCGTGGGGAAGTCGGACAACGCCTCGGCAGGCGTCGGATTACCGCCGACGTTGTGGCGAGCGTTCTGGAAGACCAGCATCCACCGCTCGGAGTTTACGCTCCCTTCAAAGAGCTTCTTCACGCCGTCTTCGTAACCCGAAATATCGTCATGATCGCCGACGATGAAGAGCGAGGGGACACGCAGACCGGGCAGGCCGGCATCGTCCCAGTTGCGGTGCGGCGCCTGCATTCCCCAGGGGGCGATCGCGACGACGGCCTTAATCGCGGAACGGTCGACGGCGGCGTAAGCCGGATCGCCCGCCGTCAGCGGCTGCATCAAGCCGCCGGGCACCATGCGCGCAGCCGTTCCGGTTGCGGAGTACCCTGCCCCGCCCGTGGTGATCGCTCCGTAGCCGCCCATCGAATAGCCGATGACTCCAACGCGACCCGCGTCGACGGGCAAGCCGGACTTGGCCATCTGGGAGACGACGAAGAGTTGATCTTTGGTGCGATTCAGCAGCGTGCTCTGGAATCCCTTGGCGGCTCCGAAGACGGAATCCGTGTGGTCAACGGCGGCCACAATGTAGCCCTTGGAGGCCAGGTTTTCACCCAAATAGCTGAGCAAGATGCGAGTGCCCGGATAGCCGTGCGAGATCAGCACGAGCGGGAACGGCTTGGTCGCGACCAGCGGGTCGGCGTCTCGCTCCGCCCGTCCCGGCGTCTTGTAACTCGCATTGCCGCGCGGCAACGGAGTTTCATACTCCACGCGCGGAGGGTCGCCGTCGACAGTCCGCGCCGGGTACCAGACTTCCACCGGCAAGGGCCGATCGTAACTCGGCGTCTCTCCGGTCTCTTTGTCGAAAGCCAGCACGTCGGGCTGGTCTTCGTGGACCAGCTGAATCGTTCGGACGCCGATCTCGTAGCCGCCCCACTGGGCCAGTTCCGGAGCGTCCACAGGGGGTACGCTCGGCGGCCGTTGGGCCAGGGCAATGGAGGCCGCCAAGAGTACAAGCGAAAGTCTCAAGGACATTGTGTTTACCCTAGCGCACGCCCAAGGGCCGATGGATGAGCGGCGGCCTCGGACGGGCAAGCCGGCAGCTGACGCCGCCAAGAGCCAAAAAGTTGACACTCTCCAACCTCCCCGCTATTCTGTCCAGTTGGCAACCGGTTCGCGTTCAAGGCGCGAATCCCCCAAGCCATCGAGGCTTCGAATCCTCGGAGCCGACAACTTCTTTAGCACCGTTTTGTTCTCAAGAGGAGGACCGTTCACGTGAACCTCAGACCGCTACACGACCGCATTATCATCAAACGCAGCGACGACGCAGGCGAGCAAAAATCCGCCGGCGGCATCATTATTCCCGACTCGGCAAAGGAAAAGCCGCAGGAAGCCGAAGTCGTCGCCGTAGGCCCCGGCAAGCGCAACGACAAGGGCGAAGTGACGCCTCCCGACGTGAAGGCGGGCGACAAGGTCCTGATCGGCAAGTACGCCGGCAACGAAGTCAAGATCGACGACCAGGAACTCGTGATTATTCGCGAGGACGAAATCCTGGCAGTGATCCAGTAAGCATCCGCAACAAGGCTAGAAAGGGAGCAACGACCCATGGCAGGTAAGCAAATTACATATGGAGAGGATTGCAGACAGGCGATCCTCAGCGGCGTGAACCAATTGGCGAATACGGTCAAAGTCACGCTCGGACCGAAGGGCCGCAACGTCGTCCTCGAGAAGAAATTCGGCGGACCGAACGTGACGAAAGACGGCGTGACCGTCGCCAAGGAGATCGAGCTCGAAGACAAGCTTGAGAACCTCGGCGCGCAGATGGTCCGCGAAGTCGCCTCCAAGACGTCCGACGTCGCCGGCGACGGCACGACCACGGCGACGATCCTGGCGCAGGCGATCTTCCGCGACGGCTTGAAGTCGGTTGCGGCGGGCGCGAACCCGATGTCCATCAAGCGCGGCATCGAGGCCGCGGTCGAGGCCGTCACTGAGAAGCTGCATTCGATTGCAAAGCCGGTTGAAGGCGACGCCGTTGCACAGGTGGCCGCTATCTCCGCCAACAACGACAACGCTATCGGCGCCATCATCGCGCAGGCGATGGAGAAAGTCGGCAAAGACGGCGTCATCACCGTCGAGGAAGGAAAGACGATCGACACCGAACTCGACGTGGTCGAGGGCATGCAGTTCGATCGCGGCTACCTTTCGCCGTACTTCGTCACCGACCAAGACTCGATGGAGTGCGTCCTCGAAAACGCGGTCATCCTCATCCACGAGAAGAAGATCTCAAACATGAAGGACCTGCTTCCGATTCTGGAGGCGACTTCGCGCGCGGGGCGCCCGCTGCTGATCATCGCCGAGGACATCGAAGGCGAAGCGCTGGCGACGTTGGTCGTCAACAAGTTGCGCGGCACTTTGAACGTCTCGGCCGTCAAGGCTCCGGGCTTCGGCGATCGCCGCAAGGCCATGCTGGAGGACATCGCGATCCTCACCGGCGGCAAGGCGATCATGGAAGACATCGGCATCAAGTTGGAGGGCGTACAGCTCGAAGACTTGGGCTCGGCTTCGCGCATCGTCATCGACAAAGACAACACCACCATCGTCGAAGGCGCGGGCACGAAGGATGCGATCGCGGGCCGCGTCAAGCAGCTCCGCTCGCAGATTGAGGACACCACCTCCGATTACGACCGCGAGAAACTCCAGGAGCGTCTGGCGAAGCTGGTCGGCGGCGTGGCGGTCATCAAAGTCGGCGCCGCGACCGAGACCGAGATGAAGGAGAAGAAGGCCCGCGTGGAGGACGCCATGCACGCGACCCGCGCAGCCGTCGAAGAGGGCATCGTCCCTGGCGGCGGCACCGCTCTGATCCGGGCTTCAAGCGCACTCGACGGAGTCAAGGCGGAAGGCGACGAGGCCATCGGCGTCAACGTCATCCGCAAGGCGATCGAGGCTCCGCTCCGTTGGATCTCGACGAACGCCGGGCAGGAAGGCGCGATCGTGGTCGAAAAGGTCCGCGAGGGCAAGGACGACTCGTTCGGCTACAACGCCGCATCGGGAGAGTACGGCGACCTGGTTGCCGCCGGCGTCATTGACCCGGTCAAGGTCACTCGCACGGCTCTGCAAAACGCTGCTTCCATCTCGAGCTTGATGCTCACGACCGAGGCCAGCGTGCACGAGATTCCTGAGAAGGAAGCTCCGATGCCTGCCGATCCGCACGGCGGCGGCGGATTCTAACTTCGCCTCAACCGCGTCTTGAAAGCACGAAGGCCGACCCGCAAGGGTCGGCCTTTTTGCGTGTTCAGCTTACTCGATGATGAGTTCCACGCCGTTCGTGTCACTCAGCGACCGCACAAACCGGGCGTCGAACGTGAGGAACACCGCACCTGCATCCACGGCGATCTTCCGCAGGTAGGAATCTGTGACCTGCTTGTAACCATTCAGTCCGGCGAAAGCTTCCCTACATTCGGGGGACGCCGGAATCGGGCAGGATTCCAGGAACACGTGGGCTGAGTCCGCTGTCAGCCGTTGCAACATAGCCGCAGCGACAGAAGAAGAACAAGAGGTTGCAGTAATCTTAGTATTCGACGACAACCGTATGAATCCGAGTTGGGTGATTGAGCATGTCGCCCAACGAATCCCTTCTCCGGAGAGCCGAGCCCCAGCCTGACTATGAAACTGATGATTAGGCCAGGCGAGCGCCAGCAGCACACTCGTATCGAGGAGCAGAAGCTCAGAAGATGCTCTCTTCATCGAGCACCTCTTCAATGAGCGAGGCCGGAATCACAGGGGCGTCGTCAGGGACGTCGAAGCAGGGGAACCGCTTTCCTTCTCGAACAGAAGGGCCCGCGTCGCTAGCTTTGAGCCCCCTCCGAGCCAACTCCGACAGCACGACTCCGAGCCTGCGCCTGGTCACGCGCGCTAGATGCTGCGCGGACTGATAAACATCGTCGTCAATGGTAACGGTAGTACGCATCACTACATCATGATACACCGATGCAAAACTCAACCCGAGCGACTCCCTTCTCGGCCTGAGTCCCTAGGACTCCGCCTTCTCCTTCGACCGCGTCCGCACTTCAACATCCAAGTCCGCCACGCCCGCTCGCCGCTTCGCGGAGAGGACCTGAAAACTAACGGCATCGTCCAGCCAGTCCTGGCTGTGGCCGGACGGATGCTGCGTGGCGACCGTCAGCGTGTACTCCTGCGGCGTCAGGGCGCAGGCGACGTCGAACTCCACCTCCAACTCCTCCCCGGCGGCGACAGCGGGCAGATCGGCTTCTTCAATGCTCGTATTGGTACCGAAGACTTCGAGACCATTCCGCGTGCGCAGCAGGATGCCGATCATCGGGCTCGGCTGTTCCTCTTCAAACGCGACTCGCACCCGGATACTCACCCGTTCGCCGCTCTCGACGGTACGCGTGGGCTCGCCGTCGTGACCGAGGAGCTCGAGGTCGATGATCTTGCTCAGTCCGTCCCCGTGCCGGTGACTCGCTTCAAGATCCGGAGCGTCCTCAGGCTCTGACGTCGACGCCGCGGACTCCTTCTGCGCGGCCAGTACCGTGCCCACATAGCGGTTGATCACGTCCTTCGGTTCTCCGGCCGCCTGGACGACGCCGCCCTCCAGGAAGATCGCCCGGTCGCAGATCTGCTTGACGAGTCCCATGTCGTGAGAAACGAAGACGATGGTCACGCCCGATTGCTTGAGTTCCTCAAATTTTGAAACACACCGGTTGGCGAACACCGCGTCGCCCACGGCCAGGGCCTCGTCGACGATGAGGATCTCCGGGTCCACATGAATTGCAGTGGAGAACGCAAGCCGCACGTACATGCCGCTGGAGTAGGTCTTGACCGGTCGTTCGATGAAGGCTCCGATACCGGCGAAGCTCTCGATCGATTCCATCTTCTGGTCGATCTCGGCGCGAGGCAGGCCGAGGATCTCGCCGTTGATGTAGACATTCTCGCGCCCGGAGAATTCGGGATTGAACCCTGCGCCGAGTTCGAGCAAGGCGGCGGTCCGGCCTTTGCGCACGACGCGGCCCGTGGTGGGTTCCAGGATGCCGGCGAGGATTTGGAGCAGCGTCGATTTGCCGCCGCCGTTGGGCCCGACGATGCCGAACGTTTCTCCGTCGGCGATCTCCAGATCCACGTTGCGCAACGCCCAAAATTCCTCGTGCCGCTGACCGGAAAACGGCAAGGACTCGCGCAGCCGGTCGGCCGGACGACGGTACATCCGGTAGAGCTTGGAGAGATTGCGCGCCGTGAGCAAAGCGGATGGAGTCCTTGTTAGAGGATGTCGGCGAACGACTTCTTCAGCTTATAGAACCAGGCGTGACCGGCGACAAAGACGACGGCGCTCCCGGCTGTCAGCCAAGCCAGCGGAGTCCACGGGGGAGCCGAGTCTTCGAGGAGGACGGCGCGGTATGCGTCGACCAGAACAAAGATCGGATTCTTGTCAAAGACCCACAAGTAGTCCTGCGGCAGCGAAGCTTCGGGGTAGAAGATCGGGGTCGTAAACATCCAGACCGTCAGAATGAAGCCCATCAGTTGGCCCAAATCCCTGAAGATTACGCCCAGCCCCGCTAGGAACCAGCACATACCGGTCGTAAACAGGATCTGAGGGACGAGAATCAACGGCAACCACAAGGCGGTCGTGGTGACGTCGCGCCCGGTAATCAGCAAGCCTCCGATGAAGATCAGAAGCCCAAAGAACTCGCTGAACAGACCGGCGATCACTAAATTGAGCGGGAGAATCTCCAGCGGAAAGACCAGTTTCTTGACGAAGCTGGCATGTTCCATCACGACGGACGGAGCGCGGCCGACGGCCTCTGAAAAAGCGAGCCAAGGCAACATGCCGGCCAAAAAATAGAGCACGAAGTTGCTGGGACGGTCGTCGTCGCCGAAGCGGGCGCGCAGCACCAGCCCAAAGACGAACCAGTAGGCGATCATCATCAGCAGCGGGTGAAGAATCGTCCAGAAGGCGCCGCCGAAAGACCCGGCGTAGCGTCCGCGAATATCTCGCATCACCATCGAGCGGATCAGCGACCAGCGGCTGGTAATCGTGCGAAGCGGGTAGCTGAAGGCTCGTCCGATGGACCGAATCGCCCGTCGGCGGCCCAAGGCTTTGAGCGTCGCGACACGCTGGGTCGTCAGTGCGGCCCTACCGGCTTGGACCTCCACGTCGACCAGTACGAAGGGAGACCCCTGCTCGAAAAACCACGCCTCGTCCTCGCGAACCGGCGAGACAAACAGACGATAGCGACCGTCCTCTTTCGGCAATTCGACGCTGAGCCCCAGTTCGGCGTCCTCCGCCGGTGGGACGTCCTCGGCGATCGCCGTACGGGCGCCGTCGACGAGCAGCAGTTCGGAGTCGGCGTCGAAGATCTGGTAGCTGATCGCGTCGCCGGTGTCAGGCGACCAGGACTCCGAGCCGTCGTTGCGGACCACGGCCGAGAGCCGCACGCGGTCGTCCTCCAAGCGAGCTTCGATGTTGGAATAGCTGGCGCGCATCGACTACCGGCGTTCGTTTGAGGATCGCACAAGGCGAAGGATTGTCAGTGTCCGTCCACGTAGAGTCCGGCAGGGTAACGAACCTGTACCGGCCCCACTTTTCTCCCTAGCGCGAACACGGAGTCCTCGCGAAGATTCTGCGGCAGCTCGTATTTGTCGAGCAGTCGCCGAATCCAGTCGTACTCCATCGAGGGTCGGTCCAGATAGGCCCCCGTCTCCATGCGCTCCACTTCAAACCCAGACGCTTGGAACAGCTCCTGCACATCGCGAGGAGCGTACTCACGCGCGTGCCGCGGGTCGCGCTCGCCCTTCTCGTTCGGAATGACGTAATGGTGGAACAGCCCGGGATGGTACCCGAGCAGGGCCGCCTGCACCGCCCGCAAGCTGCAGGTGTTCGGCGTCGAAAGGAGAAGGCGCCCGCCGGGCTTGAGGATGCGATTCACCTCGGACATGAGATGCATCGGATCTTCGTAGAGGTGCTCGAGCAGCTCACAGCAGAGGACCGTGGTGAATCGCGCGTCGGGATAGGGGTAGGCGTCGGTCTCTGCGTTGAACAGATCGACTTCGCACTCGAACACGTCGCCTGACGCGTTGGTCACGCACCGACGGTCTACTTCGCCCACGGGGCCGAGATAGCAGCCCCGAACCTCGCCGTACCCGAGGTTGGTCGAGAGCGCGGGCGTGACGTGCATGTAAGCGCCCATCTCCAAGACGCTATCCTCGCGGTCTCCGGGCGGCGTCATCTCCAGCGTTTTCACCAGCCGGGTCAGATGAGTTTCCACATAACCGGCGTCGTCGGGACGATCGTGGCACCAGGCCCGGATGTCGGCGGCCAAGGCGTCGGCGGCGCTCGGTTCCGGCGAATCGGCGGCTGAATCGGCCGGGGACTCGGCGGGCGCGCTGTGATCCGTAATCGGCTCCTCGGGGCGTCGCTCCTCCGCGCTCGGATCTGTGGCGGACAGGTTCGCTTGTGCGCCCTCGCCGCCCCCGCTCCGGGAGGGAGAGTGGGATACCGAGTCCTTCGCAGCAGCCGCTGCCGGGTCCTCCAGGGCCTGAACGAAGCGCTTGCCGATCGAGGCCCAGTCGCACTGCTCGGCGACCCACTGCCGGGCGGCCGCGCCGAAGCTGCGACGTACGTCGGGCTTGGTGACCAGCAGGTTCAGATACTCAAACAGGAGGTCTACTTCCCCGCCCCCGACCGGAACCTTTAAACAAACTTCGTCCGGAAAGTCCGAGAACGACCCGACGTCGCTGACAATCGCGGCCCGTCCGAGACCGAGCGCCCGAAGCAGAGTACCCGACGTCTCTCCGACCGTGGGATAGCGCAAGTTGAGGCAGATGTCGCAAGCGCCCATGTATTGGACGAAGTCTTCGATCGGGGTATAGCCAAGTACGCGCACATGGGACGCCAGCCCCATGTCGTCGATGATGCGCGTTACCGGGAAATCGGAGTGCTCCTCGCCGACCAAGATCATGCGGGCGCGCGGCTCGACGCGCACGAGCCGGCGCATCGCTCGCAGGGATTCGCGAATGCGTTTGTAGGGCTTCAAGAAGCCGAAGACGCCGATGAGGGTGTTCGATTCATCGAGCCCCAACTTGTCTCGGAATTCGTGGCGGTTGACCTCGGGGATCCAGGCGCCGTGCGGAATCTGAACGATCGGCAGTTCGGGGGCGTTCTCGCGTAGTTTCCCGGCCATGAAGCGGCTGTGGACGATCGCAGCTTTGGAGGCCTCCAAGATCCGCTTGTTCATCGGCAACCCTTCGTAGTCGGGCCCGACCTCCAGGGCGCGGACGCGCTGGGCGTACTCTAGGTCCGCCTCACTACCCTCATAGGACACGCCGTTGATGTATCCATCCCAATCGGCGCGCTTGATGGTGGCGTCGGCGAACAAATGATGCATGTTGAATTCATGCATTAACGCCACGCCGGGATGACGTTGCGCCTGGTCGTAGATATAGACGTGATAGGGATTGTTGCCGAACTGGTAGAGCGTCTGGTCAAACGCGGCCGGATCAAACTCGCGGTGGTCGCGCACCGGAATATCGACTTCGAGGCCGAAGCCCTCCGGCTCGTAGGAGCCGTCGACGAATGCCTCGACGCGCGCGTGCTTGGCCAACTCAGGCAGCAGCGTTTCGGAATAGTCGGAGATCCCTGACCGCGCGGGGTTGAGGGGAGTAAAGACAGCCAGCTTCATTCGACCAAACGCAGCGAGAATGTGCCCATCTCGAACGGAACCTTGATCAGGAGCGGCTTGCGCGTCTCGTCCTTACTGAAGAAGATCTCAAAGCTGTGCGACGATCCAGCCCCCATCAGGTCCACCAGAATCCGATCCGATGCGTGCAGCTTTCCGGACGCCTCCACCTCGCGAGACTCGGCGTAGGTGACCGTAACAGCATACTGGCTGCCGAAGTTCAGATCGTCGGGCGGAGGGATGCGGCCCCGGGCCAGATCTTGCCGCAAGAAGTAGAAGTAGGTCAGTCCGTCCCGCGCACAGGGCGGAATCTCGAGACGGCTTGCGCCGCCGCCCTCCGTCGAGCGCTCCGCCGTGCCGCGATTCTGGTCAAAGATCACGGTCTCTTGAACCGTCTTGTTCCCACGTCGAGCGTCTTTCTGCAGCTCTTTGGAGCACAGCCCGGCGTCCGCGCGCGCTTGGTGGTTTTCGCGAATCTCAAAGTTCGGCAGACTGGCGCGAATCTCAGCCCCGAACGCCCACCCGCCGGTCTCTGCATTCGCGGTGAAGGTGGCCTCGCCCAGCGTAAGCCCGCTCGGCCAAACAACGTCATAGCGCAGGCGCTCCCCGCTTTGGAACGGCGCGGCCGCGATCGTCTCGCCGGGTTCGGCTGGAACCGTCGGAGCCAGCGCGACCAAGACAAGAGCACTAGTCAGGAATCGAATCTTCAACGGGCGACGAGCTCCCTGCGGCGAACTCGAGTCCGGATCTCCGCCACCTCAGAATACACGTCGAGCGTCCGCCGCGCCGTCTCGTTCCAGTCGAACGTCTGCGATCGGTGGAGACTCTTGCGCTGCATCCGTTCAGAAAGCTCCCGGTCCAGCAGAACGTCCCTCATGGCGCGCATCTGCTGGGCGGTGGAGTGCGGCTCAAACAAGACAGCGGCGCCGTTGGTCACCTCCGGCAGCGCCGTGGCGCTGGAACAGACAACCGGGCGACCGCAGGCCATCGCCTCAATCACCGGCAGGCCGAACCCCTCGTAGAAGGACGGGAAGACGAACAGATCGCATCCGTTGTACAGCAGCCGCAGCGTCTCGTCGTCCACAAAACGGGTCAACACGATCCGATCCGCGACCCCTGAATTCCGCACCGCCTCCAAGACTCGCGGAGCGAACCAGGTGTGCTGTCCCGCCATGACCAACACATGCGGGAGTTCAGGACGTTCGCGGATCAGCTCGCTGAACGCGCGAATCAACCCGATCTGGTTCTTGCGCGGGTGCAGATCGCCTACGTTGAGCAGGAACGGACGGTCGATGCCAAGAACGTTCCGCGCCTTCTTCGTGGCGGCCTCATGGTTCATCGGCTGAAAGGCCTTCTGGGCCGCCAGAAGCGTCACAGCAATCTGGTCCGGGTCCAACCCGTAGGTCTCCGCAATGCGCTGGCGAGAGAACTCGCTGACGGTAATAATCTTCGCCGCGCGCTTCACCGTCCGCTGGACAGTTAGCTTCAGTTGCAGGGCTCGGGAGCGCGGGAGATAGTCCGGACGGTCAATGTAGCTGACGTCGTGGACGGTGGCCACGATCGGCACCGACGAGTAGACCGGCGCCGTGTACTGGACGTGCAGTAGGTCGGGCCGATCATCGCTCACCTTGGAGGCCAGATCGTAGCCGAGTCGTGCGAAGGGATTGCGAGCGACCTTGCGGTGACGCACGCCCTCCGGCATCCATTCATCCGCTTCGTCACAACAGGTATACGCCACGAAGTCCGCGTCCGGGCGAATTTGCGGATAACGTCGGATGAGACTCCGGACGTACACCTCGTTTCCCGTCTGACGGCGCCCGATGGCGTGAGCGTCGACCGCGATGGTTAGTCTGGACAAAAAAATATGACTCCGGTATGAATTTGCTCAAGCGTCCGAGGACGGCAACGACACGGTTCCGAGTGCGGTCCCCAGAGCGTGCCAGGCAGCAGGCCAACTTAGACGATCTTCAAAGGTCTCCCTACCAGCCGACCCGATTCGCCGACGCATATCCTCATCTAGTAGCAATTGACGGGCCTGAACGAGCCACCGTTCAGCCGAATCAGCCAGCAATATGTTCGATTGATCCAGGATGGGGAGACCTTCGGCGCCAAGCGGCGTAGAAATCACCGCCCGTTTTGCCGACCACGCTTCCATAATCTTAACGCGAGTTCCGCTTCCTGACTGCACAGGAACGACGGCGAAACGCGATCGAGCCAATTCTCTCACGGCATCCTCGACCGGCCCGGTAAATTCGATGCGTGGATCGCCGCCGAGTTCACGCTGCAACCGCTCGTGATTTCGACCGATCAGCCGCCACTTGAGATCTCTGAACTCTCTCGACAGCCCCGGCCAGACCTGCTTGGCGAAATATCGCGCGGCGGTCAAGTTGGGGTGGTACTCGAGATTTCCTGAAAACGCGACGACGTTCTCCTCCAGCGGCTCGGGAGCCTCGCGCAGCGGGGCTGCGTTGGGCATGACGGCGGCCCTCGCGCCGGGAGCAATTCGACGCACGCGCTCCGCATCCAGTTCCGAAGCGGCCAACACAACGTCAAAGTCCGGCAACAGCCGAGCTTCGAGCGCTCTGGCATGAGTCGCGAATCGGCCGTGCGCCCAATTTTGGGGCCAAGGTTCCGATCGCGAGCAGGTGTCGTGGAGCTCCGACTCAACGTTGTGTAGATTCAACACGACCTGACCCGCAACGCTGCGCACCAAAGGTAAATACTGCGCGCACCAGAAGTGTTCGATCACCGCCAGTGAGTAGCTGCGGCCCGCCACCGCCCGCTCGACCGCGCGGAGACTCTGAGGCTCGCCAAAACGATCCGCCAGAGGCAATCGTCCGCGCAACAGTCGCACGCCGTTGCGCCGCAGCTTGGACGGCAAGGAATCCGAATGCACCGGCAGCCAAACCGTCTGCACGCTGTCTACAAGGCCCGAAGGCAGATCCGTCGCGGGATCGCGATGCCCCTCCACCGCAAAGACCACCAGGTCTACGGGCATCCGCTGGGCCAAGTAGTGCAAGAGGCAAGAGGTGCGGATCGCGCCGCCGCCGTGAAGAGGATAGGGGGCCTCGGGCGAAACCACCAGAGCGCGTGGCTCGTTGGAATTCGCTGGACTAGGCAAGAGCGTCCTCATAGACCTGCCGTGTTCTCCGCGCGGTTTCAGCCCAGCTCAACTGTGCCGCTCGCTCCCGGCCCTTCCGTCGCAGGTCCGCGGCGTGGGCGGGATCGCGCAAGACGCTCAGCACGGCTTCGGTCCAGCAGTCCGGCGAATCCGCCGCACAGTGGACGGCGGCTCCGGCGGCTGTCTCCGTCAACGCCGGATCCCTGGAAAGCACGACCGCCGCGCCGATCTGCATCGCCTCTACCACGGGGAGGCCGAAGCCCTCATAGAGGCTGGGGTACAGCAGGGCCTCGGCTCCGGCGAGCAACGGCCTCAAGTCGGCGTCGGCAACCGGGGTGATATGCCGCATGCCGGGCTTTTCAACTTGAACGCGAGCACCGCCCGCCAGGACCAATCCGAGTTCGGGAACGGCTTCGCGAACCCGGCTCCAGGTCTCTATGGCCAACGACAGATTCTTGCGAGGGCCGCCGGCGCCCAAGGCGACCAGGTAGGGCTGCCGCACTCCAAGCGCTTGGAGCCGTTCGGCAACTACTTCTTGGGAAACCGGCTGCAGCGCGCTCGACGGCGCGAGTGGAGTCGCGCAGACGTGTTCGGGACGGACGGGGAACTCCTCGATGACTTCGCGGCGGACAGCCTCGCTCGGCGTGATGATCCGCCGAGCCAGTGGAATCAGTCGCGGAGAGCGCGTGCGGACCCGGTCCGATCCGGGCGGACAGATCGGCGCCGGCTTCCAAGGCGACAGGTCGTGCACGGTCATCACGGAAGGCACAACGGGCAGATAGGGAACAGCAAAGTCGGTCCCGTGAAAGAGATCCACCTTGCGGCGCCTCAATTCCCAAGGCAGCCCAGCGCTCCAGTATTTGCCGAAAAAACGTCGCGGAGTCGACTCGATGATCACGTTGGGAAGAGCCTTCAGCCGATCCTCCACGTGCAACCCAGGCTGATCCGACAGCAGATGCAACTCGTCGCCCGGATGGGCCGCGGCCAGTGCGGCGGTCAGTTCGCACACGTAGCGAGGGATCCCGCCGTGCGGTTCGACCAGCGGCGTAGCGTCCAGAGCGATCCTCATGGCTCACCGCGGCGCAGCTTGCGCACCAACTCATACAAGAGCGCCCCGCCGGCCACTGCAACGTTCAAGGAGTCCTTGACGCCCGCCATCGGCAGCTGCACGCAGACATCCGCTCGCTCCAATATCTCCGGCGCCACGCCCTCCACCTCGTTCCCAAAGACGACGCACGTGGGGAAGTCCGGGTTCCAATCGTAAACGTCGACCGCGTCCTCGCCCGTCTCGGCCGCCGCAATCTGGTAGCCCTGGGAAGCCAACTCATCGACGAGTTCCACCGCCGACTGCCTGTGCTCCCAAGGCACTTCCATCTCCGCCCCCAGAGCCGTCTTGGCGATGCCTTTGTGCGGGGGCGTACCGGTATACCCGCACAAGTAGAGCTTGTCGAGTCCAACGCCGTCTCCGGTCCGGAAGAACGAGCCGACGTTGTAGACGCTGCGAACACGGTCAAGAACAACGACGATCGGAAGTGCGGATCGAACGATGGAGTCGGAGGAAGAGAGAGAATGCATCTCGGACGACCGCGCCGGGAAACGCTCGCCTCCGATGGTAGCGGGAACTGAACTAACGTAGAAGGCAATGGCCTTCCACGACCTGATTGGGCTGCGAGTGGTAGAAACCACCGACGACGGCGTGATCGTCGAAATCGATCTTGCCGCACAGCACATGAACACTGACGCCGTCGCGCACGGGGGAGTCACGGCCACGCTCGTGGACGCCGCCGTCGGCATAGCACTCCAGCACCACCGCCCCGACGAGCGTACGACCACCGTGGAAATGAAGGTTAACTACCTGCGTCCAGCTGACCAAGGTCTCCTGCGAGCGCAATCTCACATCGTCAAGAGCGGTCGAACGCTGATTGTGGGGACCGTCGACGTGACCGACGTACACGGTCGCCATGTCGCCGTCGGGCTGTTGACCTACATGGTCGTGCCTCAGCTTTAGCTGCAAGCGCCGTCTACCTGCGGGAATCGTCTACCCGCGAGTGCCGTCTGCGAGAATAGGGGGTCGTGGAACCGGCAATCGATTGGTTTCCCCTCTGGCTCAGTCTGCGGGTAGCAATCCTAGCTACCGCTGTTTCAGTCGTCGTGGGGCTGGCGCTGGCGTACGTACTGGCCCGCGGACGCTTTCCGGGGCGGGACCTATTGGAGTCCCTGGCGACTCTTCCGATCGCCCTGCCGCCGACGGTGCTCGGCTACTATTTGCTTGTCTTGCTCGGGCGTGAGAGTCGGCTCGGAGGAGCCTGGGAAGGGCTCTTTGGCTCGCCGCTCGTCTTCACCTGGAAAGCCGCCGTCATCGCCGCCTGTTTCCACTCGATCCCCTTGCTGGTCCGATCGGCTCGCGCGGCGTTCGAGTCCGTCGACTCGACGCTCGAAAATGCGGCTCGCTCCCTAGGCGCAAGCGAGTGGAAGGTCTTCTGGCGGGTCACGCTGCCGCTGGCGAAGGGCTCGGTGATCGCGGCGGCGCTGTTCGCGTTCGCGCGAGCGTTGGGCGACTTCGGGGTCACCATCATGATCGCGGGCAACATCCCGGGACGAACGCAAACGATGTCTGTGGCGATCTACGACGCGGTGCAATCGGGCGATCAGCAACTCGCACAGATCCTGGTGCTGGTCATGTCGGCGCTGGCGCTCGGGCTGCTGTGGAGCATCCAACTGATCGGGAATCGACGGACGGCCTGAACATGCTGCGCGTCGATCTCCAGAAGAGCTTTCCTCCAGGGCCCCGGTCGGCCGGATTTTCGCTCGACGTCGCGTTTGAGGCCGCGGCGGGCGTCACCGCTGTCTTTGGCCCAAGCGGAGCCGGAAAGACGCTCACCATGGACTCGATCGCAGGCTTCGCGCAGCCGGACTCGGGCTCGGTGCACCTTGGAGACGAGGCGTTCTTTGACTCAGCCGCGGGAGTCGATCAACCGGCGCGCCTCCGGCGGTGCGGCTATCTATTTCAGTCGGATGCCCTGTTCCCGCATTTGACGCTGGAGGAAAATCTAGCCTTTAGCGGCGCCCCGAGGAGTCGGGTGACGGAGCTCCTGCGCCAATTTCACATCGACGCCCTGGGGGCGCGAATGCCGCACGAGGTCTCAGGCGGAGAGAGGCAGCGCTGCTCCATCGCCCGCACTCTCGCCGCGGCCCCGCGCATCCTGCTGATGGACGAACCCGGTCAAGGTCTGGACCGCCTGCTGCGCGAAGAGTTGCTCGAATCAATCCGCAACCTTAAGGAGCGGCTTCCGATCCTATTGGTTACCCACGATCTGTCGGACGCCTTCGCGGTTGCAGATCACATGATCGTGATCCTTGCCGGGCGGATCGCACAGCGCGGCGCGCCGGAGGAGATCTACCGCAACCCGACTTCTTTGGATATCGCACGTTTGCTGGGAATGGACGCCGAGTTCTCCGGCCGAGTGGTCGAAGCCGGCGACGACGGCAGTGTGCGCATCGAAGACGCGAACGGTCTACGTGTCGCCGCAACCGATACAGCGGGCCTGACGAAGGGCACCGATGTCCGGGTTTGCGTGCGTCCAAGCGCTGTGCACGCGGCGGTGCGCAACGGCTCGCTCGGTCCCCTACAAACGCCCGCGAGGCTGGAACGCTGGACACCGGCCGCGGGAGGCGTTCGTCTTCTCTTTGAGGGCGGACTCGCCGCGGAAGTTTCTCGGGAGCAGTTCGTTTCTGCGAAAGAAGCCTCCGAGTGGGTGCTTGAATTCCCCCCGGACGCGGCGCGCGTTTTCCCCGATCCACAATGAAGCTGCTGGCGATCACCGACCGCCGCACGCTTGCAGACTCGGTCGAGGACTTTCTGGCCAGAGCGTTCGTCGCCGGAGTGGATGCAGTACAGATCCGAGAGAAGGACCTTCCCGCCCTGGAACTTCTTCGCTTGGCGGAGCGAGCCGGCAGACTCGCCAATCCACACGGAACACGGGTGCTGCTCAACGGGAGACTCGACGTTGCACTGGCGGCGGGCCTGGACGGCGTACACTTGCCCTCGGCCGCCCCCCCGGCGGATCGAGCTCGAACCGTCGTTCCCACGGGGTTCTTGATCGGAGTCTCGTGCCACTCGATCGACGACCTCCGTCGATGCGAGCAGGAGGGCGCCGACTACGCCCTCTTCAGTCCCATCTTTGCGTCCGTCTCCAAACCCGGCTACGGCCCGGCCCTCGGCGTCGATCATCTGGCCCGAGCCTGCCGGGCGACGACGATTCCGGTCTACGCTCTGGGCGGGGTCAGTGCGGCCAACGCGCGAGACTGCATGGAGGCTGGCGCGACGGGAATCGCCGGTATCTCGCTCTTCCGGGAAGCGGCTGATCTACCTGCGCTCGTCGCGCGACTTCGGAGTGCGCCGTGAAGCTGAGTCCCGTTCTAGCAGCCGTCCTTCTGACGCCGGCGCTGACGGCGGCCGACTATCAGTCGTGGGCGGGGGCCGGATTTGAGAACGCCCGCGTCCGTGAAGTCGAGCAGCGAGAGATCTACCCCAAGGGATCAGCGTCGTTCTCATCCCGCCTGGCGCTCACGCTGATCCTCTTCGACAAGACCAACTGGACGGAGGCCCGAGCTCTACGTCAGCTGCGCAAAGCCGCTGCAATCCTCAAGCCGTGCGAGATCGAGCTTGAAGGCGTACGATTGGCCCGTGTTCGGGGGCCGGGAGGTCGCCACGATCTCGACTTCACCGCCAAGTACGAGGGCTCCGACATGCCTGCCGACGTCGTCGAGTGGTCCTCCTTGGCGCCGCCGACAGCGCCTTGGCCGCTGGTCTTCTTCCTGGGTCGGATGGAAGGCGATCCTGCTCTGGCCAGATCCTACCGTCGCGGAGATGTCGAAGTAGCCGAGCTGCCGCAATTCCCCTACATGAACACCGCTTGGATCGCCTTCCGCGCGCACTGGCAAGAGCGCAAGGACGAAGGCTACTCCTCGCTGGCACACGAACTGGGACACATCCTCTGCGAATGCGGGCACGTGGCCGGCGACGAGCTGCATTTACTCAATCCGCATCGCAACCGGCTCGCCTCACGAGTGCTTCCGTCGCATTGCGAACGCATGCGGATGAGCCCGCTGATCAAGAATTTCGGCCCTAAACAAGAAGCCGTCGAATCACTTCAATCCGTTGATAAGTAAACACTTAAGCAGACAAAGGAATTCTATCCCCCCCATAAAAATTATTGTCTTGTGCCCCTTGAGAGCGCATCGCTAGATTGAAGGCGTCGCGAGGACCGAGAGTCCTTTAGCGACTATTCACTTCGGCGAAGCTCCTCGACGCGCGTCCCGTGAGTGGCAAGGTCGTCGCTAAGAATGTCCCTTCATGGGGTCAAGGAAGCGGCGGCCGACAAGGGGAAACCCAAAGGAGAAGGGATTCAGACATGACGTCTATTCACAAGTGGGTCGCCGGAGCCGCGATGGTCGCTTTGAGCTTCGCGGCTCCGGGATTCGCGGAATCGGATGAAGCGGGACAGGCGACGAACGCCGAGCTTCGATCGGAAGTACAGGATCTACGAGAGCGACTTGCTCGCCTCGAGCAACTGCTCATGGACAAGTTGAGCGCGGACGAAGAGGAGCCGTCCGCGCAGGGATCGGCGGCGCCGGTTACGGCAACGGCCCAAGGCGAGCCGTTGAAGGTACGCTTCGGTCAAGCGCGCACCGCCATCCCCGGAGCCCCTACCGACGCCGAGTCGCATGAGGACGCGATCGTTGGTCCGGTTTCAACCGGCGGGCCGTCGCTCTCGTTCACCGGCTTGATCGACACGTACTACAGCTACAACACCAACAAACCGGAGGACGGCACGAACGCCCTCTACTACACCAACCCGAACGCTCGCGGATTCGGCTTGAACCAAGCGAAGTTGGAGTTGGACGCGCAGACGGGCAGCGGCGTCGGATTCCGGTCCGACATCTGGTTCGGTTCCGGCGCTCGCCTGTTCCGCGACGGCTTGGAGCCGGGCCCGCTGGAAGACGTGATCTACCTGCAACAGGCCTACGGCTACTACACCTGGGAAAACGGCACGGAACTCGACGTCGGCCTCTTCGGAACGATCGCCGGCTTGGAAGTCGCGGAGTCGCACCTCAACTGGAACTATTCGCGCGGCCTGTTGTGGGCCTGGAACGAACCGTTCTCTCACTTGGGCGCAAAGCTCTCCACGCCGATCACGGATACCTTCACCGCCACGGCGTTGCTGGTCAACGGTTTCGACAACGCTTTCGATCAGAACCAGGGCAAGAGCTACGGCGGGCAGGGCTCCTGGGCGCCCAACGACCGCTTCAACACGACGTTTACCTGGATCCACGGTCCCGAGAACGGAATCATGGAAGACGGCTGGTTGCGCAACGCCTCCTGGAACTTCTACGCCGGCCTGCATCCGAAGTTCGAGATCATGGGCAACTTCGACTACATCTCGAACACGGACCCAATGGACGTCACGGCTACGTCTTGGGGAGTCGGCGGCTACGCCCGCTACAACGCGACGGACAAGTTCAAGATCGCCAGCCGCTACGAATACTTCGACGATTCCGAGGCTCGCTCGACCGGCCTTGAGAACATCCTGAAGGAGTACACGCTCACGTTCGAGTACGCTCCCGAGCCGCGCTTCATCACCCGCTTCGAATACCGCCGCGACTGGTCGACCGTCGACTTCTTCGGCTGCACCGATTGCCGTGCGAGCGGCCTGAGCAACGATCAGGACACCTTCACCGTCGGCCTGATGTGGGTACTTGGACCGCTCGAGTAGCGGAACAACCGAGCCTTCGGGCTCAAGAACACAACAAGGCCGCGGCGTAATGCCGCGGCCTTTCCTTTTGCCTGAGCGGACTAGACTACAGCGACTTGGCGGCGGCCAGCGCGGCGTCGTAATCAGGATGCTCGGCGACCTCGCCCACGTACTGGGCGTAAGCGACCTTTCCGTCAGCGTCCACAACAAAGACTGCCCGGCAGTCGATCTTCAGTTCATTGATCATTGTGCCCCAATTGGCCCCAAACGCACGATCCCTGTAGTCGGACAGGGTGACGACCTTATCGATGCCCGCAGCGCCGCACCAGCGCTTCTGCGCAAAAGGCAAATCGGCGCTGACCGTATAGACGGAGACGCCGGGAAGAGAGGCGAGTTCTTCATTGAAACGACGCGTCTGCTGATCGCATACGGGCGTGTCCAATGAGGGAACGACGGAAAAAATCCGCACGCCGGAGGTATCGGCGAGAGTAACCGCGGAGAGGTCGTTCGCGACGAGCGTGAAATCCGGGGCGGCTTGGCCGACCTGAACCTCCGCGCCCTCAAGCGTGAACGGGTTTCCTTTGAGAGTGACTTGACGGGACATGTTCGACGAAGGTACCAACCGTTCGCCCGGGGCGTCAATTTGCGCTTCCCCGGCAACGGCTATAGAATATAGTGGAACGTCGAGAAGTCGAATAGCGCCGATTTCTTCGAGTGGGCTCCGGCCCACTTTTTTGTTGCTCGAAATGGC
>Ga0070726_10001222_pt1 | contig 26806 bp, 14 predicted proteins | sample tdAd471_FD_67275 | JGI IMG/M metagenome (GOLD analysis project Ga0070726, IMG submission 67275) | Marine sediment microbial communities from the Atlantic coast under amendment with organic carbon and nitrate - tdAd47.1 | ecosystem: Environmental > Aquatic > Marine > Coastal > Sediment | place...
TCGGCAGCATGTCGCGGCGCAGTCCGGAGCACGACGCGAGACATTCCGGATACGCCCGGGCGTTGTGGGAAGCGGGCAAGGCGCCGAACCCCCGGCTGATTTTCGCAGCGGACAATTCCGAGCACCAGGGTTACCGGGCCGCGCAGGAGCTGCTGCGGTGCGGCGAGTCGTTTGATGCGATTTTCGCCGCGACCGACCTTATCGCCATCGGCGCGATGCGTGCGTTGCAGGAAGCAGGTAAGCGCATTCCCGAGGACGTTAGCGTAGTTGGTTTCGACGACATGACGCTCGCCGCGTATGTGTCGCCGGCACTGACGACTGTGCAGCAGAACTCACAGAAGGGTGCGGAAGGTCTTGTCCGGGGTATCGTCGGACTCATCAAGGGCGAACCGGTCGAGTCAACGTTGATGGCGCCAAATCTCATTATTCGCAAATCCTGCGGCGCAAAAAATTAGGTTCAGAGTCACAATAGTGACAGGGATCGATCCCTGTCACTATTGTGACTCTGAACCTAATTTTTCAACCTTCGCAGTTCCGCCCGTAGCTCCGCATTGCTGACCGGCATGTTGGTCATCAGCACGCGCACACCGTGTGCGGGCACTTCCAGTTCGATCGGGCCGTCGATGACGAATCTCGCATCGATTAGTGCGTCGCGCCAGTCACCCGACGATAGCCATTTGTCGACCATCATTGTCCGTGCCGAGTCACTCTTGTTCAGCAACACCAGTGCCTGCTCGGCAATGCCGTCCTTTTGATAAACACGGAGAAACACCGCCGTATCGTCGGTGAATTCGATGTTCGCTTGTAAACCACGTTGCAGCGATACGGAGTTCTTACGTACAGCCGCAATACTCGCGAGAGCCTCACGAATCGGATGCGATTTCGCCTTCCGCACATTGCCGCGACCAAAATAGTCGCGATTGCCACTGTGCTGGTCAGTCCCGGCGCGGAATCCGATTTCCGAGCCATAGTAGATAACCGGTATACCGCGACTCGTAAACAACCAGTTGTGCACGTCGATGAAGCCTTCCTGTTTGGCATCAATTCGTGGCATGTCGTGGTTGTCGTAAAACGTCATCAGGTCGTAGGGGTTCTCGTAGACGCCCGAGTCGAGGTGGAGATACTCCTCGAGCGATGAGTAAGGCTCTCCATCCGCAAATACCGCGCCCATCGCCGCCTTACCCGGAAAATCGAGGACGCTGATGGAACCGTTCTCCGGATGTGTGTATTCGGCTATCTGGGTGGCCTCGAACGAGTACGCTTCAGCAAACATGAAGTAACCCGGATACTGTTCACGAATCCGGTCACTAAATGCCTTCCAGAATGCGTGCGGCATATGCTTGATGGTGTCGACACGAAACGCATACGCGCCCTGCTCGATCCACTGCAGATAGGCGGCAACGAAGTACTCGAGCACCTCCGGGTTTTCCCAATCCATGTCGGAGAGTTGCGCGAGATCAGGCTCCCGGCGATAAAAGGCATGCAGTGGTTCGCCGGGATCGAGGTCGTGCGGATGCAGGTTCTGATGATCGGCGATCAGCCTGCCCCTGGCATCGTAGAGTTCGCCATACATGGGCTGGTCCTCGGGCATCGAGTACGCCGGCGAGCCATGATTGCATACGACATCGAGCACCGTCTTGAGACCAGCCTGGTCCATCGCTTCCGCGTATTGACCGAAATCCAGGCCAGGGGACACCAGGTGCTCATCTTCGACGAAGAAATTCACACCCCAGTAGCCGTGGTAACCGGTCTTGCCCTTGTCGGCGCCAAAGCCTTCGCCCGGTCGAATGCCGCCCGTGAACGCTTCGTTCGGGTTGTCGACGATCGGTGTGATCCATACCGCCGTAAATCCCATATCGACAATATAATCAGCATTGTCGACAATGCCTTTGAAGTCCCCGCCCAGGTAGCCGATATTGCCCGGCGGCAGACCCTCGAGCTTGATCGGCCGGTCGAAGGTGCCCAACTCGGCGCCGCCCTGCTCCTCGTAGTTGTTACCAGGATCGCCATCAACGAAGCGATCGGTCATGAGAAAATACACGGCCTCGGACGCGAAGGGCTCCAGTGTGCCGTAGAAGTCCTCGGGCTCGGCTGCCGATGACGGGGTGTCGTCGACCGCCGCGCAGGTAACGGTTATCAGCGTTGCGATTGCAACGGCAGCAACGCGAATTCTCGCCCGCATCATTGCGGCTCGGCTTCCTTGTCGACCAGCAATACAGCGAATCCCGATACAATCATGAGCACACCACCGATGACGAAACCGAAGATGCTCGCCGTATCGAAGAACTCGCGAATGACGAGCCCGAGTACACTTGCCGCCACGAGCTGCGGAATCACGATGAAGAAGTTGAAGATGCCCATGTAGACACCCATCTTGTGCGACGGCAGATTGCTCGATAGCAACGCATAAGGCAGTGACAAGATCGACGCCCAGGCAATGCCGACACCAATCATCGGGATCAACAACATTTTCGGGTCGGAGATGAAATAGAAGCTGATCAGGCTCAATCCGCCGATGCATACATTGAACAGGTGAGACCAGCGGCAACCGAGCCGGTTGGCGACGAAGGGAATCGCGATGGCGGCGAGTGCTGCGAAACCGTTGTAAGCCGCGAATAGCACTCCAACCCAATCGGCGCCGTTATTGTAGGCGAGCGAACTCGTATCGGACGTGCCGAAGTGGTGGCTCGTTACCGCGGCGGTCCCATAGATCCACATGGCGAACAACGCGAACCACGAAAAGAACTGCACGACGGCGAGCTGGCGCATGACCCTGGGCATGTGGAACAGGTCGTGCACGATTTCGTACATTCCGTTTTTCGTATGCCCGGCGTTCTGCATCATGCTGATTGCGATCTGTAGCAGCCCGAATGCGATGAATCCGCCAGCGAGGATGTACAGCTGCTTGTCGAGACCGTTTCGCACGATGAAGTACCAGCCGACAGCGCCAACAACTGCCCAGACGATGCCTCCCGTCCGATACTTGCTCGCGGACCGCAACTCGGCATCATCGGCGACGTGCTCGGGTGGTCTTGCAGCATCGAACTCGGCCAGTTCCTGCGGCGAGTATTCCTTCGTGCGCATCACGGTCCACATGACTGCGGCGAGAAACACGGCTCCGCCGAGATAGAACGACAGTTTGACGGAATCGGGAATTTCGCCGGCTGCTGCCGTGTTACTGACATCGAACCAGTTAGTCATCATGTATGGCAATGCCGACGCCACCACCGCACCGATGCCTATGAAAAAACTCTGCATGGCGAAGCCCGACGTGCGCTGCTTCTCGGGTAGCATGTCGCCGACAAATGCCCGGAACGGTTCCATGGAGACGTTGATGCTCGCGTCCATGACCCATAGCATGCCGGCGGCCACCCATAGCGTCGGCGAGTTCGGCATCACGAACAGTGCGAGTGATGCGAGGATGGCGCCAATTGTGAAGTACGGGCGACGTCGGCCGAACCGTCCCCACGTCCGGTCGCTCATATAGCCGATGATTGGCTGCACGATCAGACCGGTGAGGGGCGCGGCAACCCAGAGGATTGGCAGATCGTCGATCTCGGCGCCCAGGGTCTGGAAGATTCGACTGACATTGGCATTTTGCAGCGCGAAGCCGAACTGGATACCGAGGAATCCGAAACACATGTTCCAGATCTGCCAGAAAGAGAGTGACGGTTTTTGTCGCATTTTTGTTCCCGCCGAGGACAATCCGGCCAGTTTAGCAATAAGCCCCGGATTTCAAAGGATGAATACGTATTCAGATAGTATGGCCCGGATGTCACCCCTAGAATCATGCAATGCGTCGGTCGACCTTCTGGAGTGAAAGTGCAAACAAAGCTGATACGAATCTGCGGAGCAATGCTCGCGCTACTGACGCTCCTGCTGGCGTCCCCCGCATTTGCCGACTTCGGCGAGTACGAAAGCCATGCACTCGCCGGCCAGGCGCTCATCGTTCAGACCGATATTGGAGAGTTGTACATCACGGCAGTCGATGACTCCGCTTTCGAGGTGCACTACCGTGAGAACGACGTTCGGCAACTCCCCTCATTTGCCAAAGCGGGCCCGCCACCGCCAGTGCAGGCCACCATCAGCGAAACTGACGCAACGATTGAATTCAGTATCGACGGCCTGACTGCTGTCGTCAGCAAGTCGCCGGTGCGTGTTTCCTACTTCAGGAACGGCGAGCCGCTCGTTGCCGAGGAACACGGCTACTATGCGCGCGAGACATTTCGCGGATTCCGTTTCGAACTCGACAACGGAGAGAAAATCCTCGGCGGCGGGCAACGCGTTCTTGGTATGGATCGCCGCGGTAAGCGCATGCCCCTCTATAATAAGGCGTCCTACGGCTACACGACCGAAGCCGATCAGATGTATTACAGCCTGCCGGCTGTTCTGTCGAGCGACAAGTACATCATCGTATTCGACAACTCGGCCGACGGTTGGCTGGATATCGGTGCCACCGAAGCCGATGTTCTCGACTTCCAGGCGGTCGCTGGACGAACTTCGTACCTGGTCATCGCCGGCAATGACTACCCGCGGCTCATCGAGAACTTCACGGACGTCACCGGCAGGCAGCCGCTGCCGCCGCGCTGGGCTTTCGGCAATTTCGCGTCGCGCTTCGGCTATCACTCGGAGAAAGAGGTGCGCGACGTCGTGCGCCGATTCCGGGAGCAGAAGATTCCGCTGGACGCGGTAATAATAGACATCTACTGGTTCGGCCCCGACATCCAGGGGCACATGGGAAACCTGGACTGGGACCGCAGCGCGTTCCCGACTCCAGAGAAGATGATCAGCGACTTTGCACGCGACGGGGTGCGCACGATTACGGTCACGGAGCCCTTCGTGCTCAGCACATCGACGAAATGGCAGGAGGCAACCGATAACCGGGTGCTTGCGCGCAACGTCGCCGGAGAGCCGCGGCGATTCGACTTCTATTTCGGCAATACCGGGCTCATCGACGTGTTCGATGAGAACGCACAACAGTGGTTCTGGCAATTCTACGAGCGCCTGTTCGAACAGGGAATCGCCGCCAGCTGGGGAGACCTCGGCGAGCCAGAAGTACATCCGGGGGACTCGCTGCACTGGTTGAGCCGCACGGACTCCGAGGCAACCGGTGACGAGGTGCACAATGCCTACGGCCATACCTGGGCACGGATGGTTTACGAGAACCAGGTACGCCGTTACCCGAACATGCGGCCAATGATCATGATGCGTTCGGGCTTCGTCGGCAGCCAGCGCTTCGGCATGATTCCCTGGACCGGTGACGTCAGCCGTTCCTGGGACGGACTCAAGCCGCAAATTGAACTGGCCCTGCAGATGGGCCTGCTCGGGCTCGCCTACACGCACTCCGACCTCGGCGGATTCGCCGGAGGCGAAGAATTCGACAGCGAGATGTACATTCGCTGGCTGCAATATGGCGTGTTCCAGCCCGTTTACCGGCCGCACGCACAGGAACATATCCCGGCGGAACCCGTTTTTCATGACCTCAAAACGCGCGATCTCGTGCGCGAATTCATCCGCCTGCGCTATCGCCTGTTGCCCTACGTATACACGCTCGCCTGGGAAAACAGCACCACGGGCATGCCGCTTATGCGGCCGCTGTTCTTCGAAGATGAATCCGACCTCACATTGATCGATGAGAAAGACGCTTTCCTGTGGGGTGATGCGTTCCTGGTAGCTCCGGTCATGGATCCGGGGGTCGAGAACGTCGAGATCGACTTGCCCGCCGGCATCTGGTTCGATTTCTGGGACGGGACGCGTTATGAAGGCGGCCGGGCAGCAAGCGTTCCCGTGACGCTCGAGACGATCCCCGTGCTCGTTCGCGGCGGCTCGTTCGTGCCGATGACCGACGTTGTCGAGACGACGCGAGACTACTCCAGCGACGAACTGACCGTGCACTATTATGCCGACGCCACCATTACAGAGTCAGCCGGCACGATGTATGAGGACGACGGCGAGAGCCACGGCAGTCTCGCAGGCGGTCACTACGAGCTGTTGTCTTTCAAGGCGCATCGCGACAGCGACTCACTGACAATCGAGTTGCAGCGTAACGGTGATGGATATGAAGGCATGCCCACCGAGCGCAGCGTCACCATCGTTATCCATAACTGGTCCGCGGAACTTGCGGTACTGCGTTTCGATGACAACGATATTCCGATAAGGGACGAACTCCCCGGGCGGGGCACCGGCGCGACCTACGACAAGGACGCGGACAGGCTGACGATTCGCGTTCGGTGGCAACATGCTCCGGGAACGCTGCAAATCAAAGAGAAATCATGATGATCCGAGAACGCCTCCACTTGCTTGCCATGTTCGCTGCCCTGGCTATGGCGGCATGCGTGCCGCCACAAACTGATAAAGAAGACACCGTACAGGTCGACGAGCCATTGCCAGGCAAACCCGTCGTTTACCAGGTGTTTACTCGTCTGTTCGGGAACCAGAACGCGACGAACAAGCCCTGGGGCACGATCGAGGAAAACGGCGTCGGCAAGTTTGCGGACTTCACGGATGCGGCGCTCGAGGGGATTCGCGAACTCGGCGTTACGCACATCTGGTACACGGGCGTCCCTCACCACGCAGTCATCCGCGACTACACGGAATACGGTATCAGTAACGATGATCCCGATGTCGTCAAAGGCCGCGCCGGTTCGCCCTATGCAGTCAAAGATTACTACAGCGTCAATCCGGACCTCGCCGTCGATCCTTCGAAACGGCTCGAGGAATTCGAGGCACTGATCGAGCGGACGCATCGTCATGGCATGAAAGTCTTGATCGACATCGTGCCCAACCATGTCGCCCGCGCTTACCATTCGAACTCGGCGCCCGATGGCGTCGAGGATTTCGGCGCCAGTGACGACACGTCTGTCGAATGGGCCCGCGACAACAGCTTCTACTACATTGTCGGTGAAGATTTCGCGGTGCCCGAGTTCGAGGACGACTACGCCCCGCTCGGTGGCGAGAAACACCCCCTGGCAGACGGCAAGTTTGACGAATCACCCGCCAAGTGGACCGGGAACGGCTCGCGCGTTGCCAAGCCATACATTCACGACTGGTACGAGACGGTCAAGATCAATTATGGCGTGCGCTCCGACGGTAGTTACGCATTCGAACGTTTACCGTCGGAAGCAAGAAGCTGGAGCGTCGCGGAACATGCCGCATTCTGGGCAGATAAAGACGTCCCGGACAGCTGGAACAAGTTTCGTGAAATAGTGCTTTTCTGGATCGGCAAGGGCGTGGACGGATTCCGTTACGACACCGCCGAACTAGTGCCGGTCGAAGTCTGGAGTTATCTCAATTCTTCGATCAAGCTGGCAAACCCGGATGCGTTCCTTGTCGCCGAGGTCTATAACCCGTCGCTGTACCGCGACTACCTCGACCTCGGACGCATGGACTACCTGTACGACAAGGTCGGTTTGTACGACACGCTGAAGCCGATCATGCAGGGTAAGGAAAGCACGGATGCCATTGCTGCCGGGCACGCCGAGTTACTCGACATCGAGCAACATATGCTGCACTTCCTCGAGAATCATGACGAGCAGCGCATCGCGAGCGTGGACTTCGCGAGTGATGCGAACAAGGGACGCCCCGCCATGGTGGTGTCGGCGCTGATCAGCCGTTCACCGACCATGCTCTACTTCGCGCAAGATGTCGGCGAACCCGGTGACGGTGATGCCGGATTCGGGGATCCGACTCGCACATCGATTTTCGACTACTGGGGCGTGCCATCCCATCAGCGCTGGATGAACGGCGGCAAGTTCGATGGCGGCGCGTTGTCTCCCGATGAACGCGAGCTGCGCGATTTCTACAAAAGATTGCTGACGTTTAGCGCGGACAACCCGGCGATGCAAGGCGAGTATGCCGAGATCCACTCATCTAATCGCGAGCATAGCTCTGCTTACGACGAGCGGCTGTTCTCGTTTGTGCGCTGGTCGGGTGAGGAGCGGCTCATCATCATCAGCAACTTCAGCGACACCGAATCCTACAAGCTGACGCTGATCGTGCCAGCGGAGATCGTCAGCGAGTGGTAGCTCGGGCCGGGTCGCTACGAACTCGATGAACTTCTGTATGGCGTGAGCGCGAGTGGACTCGTCGTCGATGCCGGACAGGGCCTGCTGCACGTTGAACTCGAACCGCTGGAGTCTGCTGTTTTCCGCGTGGGCGACACAGCATTTCAGCCGGCGCTCGACCAAAACACCTACGTCGAAGATTTCGACAACTCGGGTATTGTCGGCACGCTGATTACCTGGCGAGACGTCGAATCGGCAGTTCTGAGCGAGCCTCGCCATGTGCAGGTATGGATGCCGCCCGGTTACGACGACGACCCGAATCGGCGTTACCGTGTCATCTACATGCATGATGGCCAGAACCTGTTCGACCCCCGCATCGCGAGCTGGGGCGTCGACTGGGGTATCGACGAAGCGATGATGCGCGGTGCTGAGGCTGGCGATTTCGATCCGGCGATCGTCATCGGCGTCTGGAACTCGCCGCAACGGACACAGGAATACTCGCCCTGGCACGACGCGCAGTACTACGCACGCTTTCTGATCGACGAGCTGATACCGCGCATCAACGGCGAGTTCCGCACATTAACCGGTGCCGAGAATACGTTCGTCATGGGATCGTCGATGGGCGGACTGTTGTCCTATTACCTCGTCAAGAATCATCCTGACGTTTTCAGTGCCTGTGGCTGTGTCTCATCACATTTCGCGCTTTCCGGTGCCACCATGAACTCTTTCCATCTTGGTGGTCCGGGAGGTGCCGACACGGTTCCGTACATCATCCGTGATATCGAGAACGGTGACACGGTTCCCGAAGGTGTGCGTTTTTACTTCGACTATGGCACCGAGACCCTGGATTCCAGTTACGAGTCAGATCACGAACCGGTCCGCGAGTGGCTGCTTGAACAGGGCCTGGTTGAAGGACAGGATTTTCAGATGCGCAAGTTCGACGGTGCCGCGCACTCGGAGGCGGCATGGCGTGCGCGGGTCGGCGATCAATTGGAATGGCTGCTACAGAATTAGAGAAATTCTAGGCAGCCTCGGCCTCACGGAGAGCCCGAAGTTGTTCCTGGTGCGATTTGAAGTTCATTGCGCAGCCTTCCAGGAACCAGGCGATCTCTTTCAGATCGTACTCGTGGGCAAGTTCGTTGCCGGGCCGCACCTGCTCGTCGGTCGGGTAAATGCCCTTGCCTGCCAGCAAGCAGTTCCATGACATGCTCGGGAAGTAGGCGTCGAGATCCTGACGCTCGATTTCCTGCGTAATATTCTTTCCCGTAATCCAGGCGGTCAGGAGTTCGCGCAATGACGAGGAAATTTTCTCGTTTTGACCGTTATCCAGCCAATAGTCCGTATCCGAGCGCGTGTTGATGCGGTAATGACAAACGATGTAGTCGCGTACGGCGTCGAAGCGCTTGCTGATTCGCGCGTTGAATTCGTCGCGGTACTGGTCTGACATGTGGCCTTTGTTGGCGGCCTCGACAAAGCGGAATACGGTTTCCTGCACCATGTCGAGCGCGGTCGCCTCCAGTGGCTCGATGAAGCCCTGGGACAGACCCACCGCCAGGCAGTTTTTCACCCAGTGTTCCCGCACGCGTCCGACCCTGAACTTGAGCCGCCGAGCTTCGATATCCTCGTCGACAATGCCGAGATGCTCCCGGAATTCCATCTCGGCATCGTCATCGTCGACGTACTTGGAGCTGTAAACGTAGCCGTTACCGAAGCGCGATGTCAGCGGGATCTTCCACGCCCAGCCATATTTCAGGGCCGTCGATATCGTCTGTGGTTGCGGGTTTTCATCAGGCTCGGACGGGAACACGACGGCAGAATCATTGAACAGGACGTCGTCGCGGCTATCGAACGGCACGCCAAGCGCCTGTTGCAGCAACTGGCTTCGGAACCCGGTCGAGTCGACGTAGAAATCCGCTTTGATCGTCTCCTCGCTGTCCGTCTTCAGGTAGTCGATGTACCCGTCATCGTCGAGTACGACGTCCGTGACCGTCGCCTGCCGGTATTTCACCCCTTTCTTCGCCGCCCAATCGTGCAGGAACCGCCCAAGCAGCCCGGAATTGAAGTGGTAGCCGTAGTTCATCTTGAACGGGAAATTGCGCGGCACGATCGGTGCCAATCTCTGATTGGCAAGGTACCAGCCGATGAAAAACTGGCTGGGATGACCATCGAGATCGACGCCTTTGCGGCGCAGGAAACTGTTGTGATAAAAGGCCGGCACCGTGATTTCGTCGGGCTGGCTCTGGAACGGATGAAAGTACTCGTCGTAGCCGGGCTTGGTCGACCAGTGCCTGAACGTGATACCGACTTTGTACGTTGCGTCGCAACTCGGCATCCAGTCCGATTCCTGGGCACCGATAATATCGAAAAAACGCTTGAGCGGCGGCGTTGAGCCTTCGCCAACGCCGATAATGCCGATATCGGGTGACTCGACCAGCGTAATGTCGATGCCCTCATCTTCCCAGTAAGTGGCCATCAGGTTGGCGGCAATCCATCCGGCGGTGCCGCCGCCGAGGATTACGATGCTCTTCGTACCTTTACGCATAATGGACTCTGGGAAAACCTCTAGAATGCCAAAGAAAAGGCCGCCCGAAAAGGTTCGCTCTTCGGACAGCCTCTCTGGCTAGTTGCCACGGCGTGGCGCCGTATTGCATTTATCCCGACGCTAGTACTGGTAATTCACGCCCAGGTAGAATTGGCGGCCGAACTGCCGAATCTCGCCCAGTGTGCCGGGCACGGCGTAGGAACTGATGGACTCCTCGTCCGTGAGGTTGTTGCCCGAGAGCACCACGCTGAGCCCGAGATCAGGCCAGTTATAGGACACTTGGGCATCCACGGTCGTGTACTCCTCCGCAAAAACGGGCGCCGTGCTTCCCGGAATCGGGATCCTCTGAATGTACTCGTCGCGATAGCGCGTGTTGACATGGGCACTGAAGTCGCCGATGTCCCAGAAGACGGTGGCGCTCCACACATTTTCGGAGAGACCGGGCAGCGGCAGGATCGTGTCATTGCCAACGATACTGCCACCGGTGATTTCAGTCTCACTCTCGGTGAACGAGTAGCTCGCCGTAGCCCCGAGTCCAGCCCAGATACCAGGCAGCATGTCGAAGGTTCCGGTCGCCGCGAGCTCGATACCGCGGATATAACCGCCTTTATCGTTGTTGATCCAGGTCTGGTAAATGTTCAGGAAGTGTCCCGGCGGCACAACCACGCCCACCGAGTCCGGATTGACGTCCGTGAACTGAGTCGGGCCCTCGACGAGCGCCTCGATGTCTTTCCAGAATACGGCCACGCTCACGCCACCGTTCGTATCGAAATAGTGCTCATAGGACAGGTCGATCTGGTCCGCGCGGAACGGATCGAGGAAGGGGCTACCGTCGTTCCAGACGTTGTACTCGATACCTTGTCCCGGAATGTCCGCGCCGCTCCAGGAACCGGACGCACTGGTCATGTTGCCGACCGGGGGCCGGGACATGACCGAAGCCGCTGCGAAACGGAGGATGTCGTTATCGGTGAGTTCGAACGCGAGGTTCAGTGCCGGCAGCGTGTCGGAGTATTCCGGGCCGGCGGTGACGAAGTCCAGGTTGTCCTGGGTGACGCCACGGTCGTCGGTAATGGTCATACCGTTTCCGGCACCGACGTCACGCAGCCCGGCTGATTTCACGTCCGAGTCGACGTAGCGAACGCCGATGTTTCCGCGCACCGGTACGCTTCCGAGCGTGAAATCCAGGTTGAACATCAGGTAGATTGCTTCGGTTTCCTCGGTCGTCGTCGTGTCATTGATCATCGTCCAGGAATCCGAGAAGGTATCGAGCGGGGCATCGTTACCCACGCCGAATATCGAGTCTCCCAGGCCCTGGATATCCGTGATCGCAAAGTGATCGGGCACGCCCGGCAAAGACTGGACTGCAACGAACCCGTCGACCGACTGCGGCATACACGGGATGGGACTGCTGCCAAAGTCCGTATCGTTGGCTTCGCACCAGGCATCGCCGCCTCCGTTGTCGAAGAGGCCTTCGCGCCCGCCGTACTGCCAGGTGCCGCGCGTGGCCGCGAATTCACGATCCGATACCCGGACACCGGCCTCGAGGCCGGAAATCCAGCCCCATTCCAGGTCCTGCCGGAAATCAACCTTGAACGCGTCGATCTCGTCGGTGTACTCGTGTGGATAACGCTCGTAACGACCCAGGCGCATCGTGGCCGGATCCGTGAAGTCGACACCCGTGAAATCGGCCGACGCGAATCCGCTGCCGTTCAGCTGGTAGGTCATGACCTGCCCCGGTATCTCCCGGAAGGTGCCCGGACCATTGTGATCGAACTCGTAGGCGTGCATCGTGGCAATTCGGTCTACGCGGGTCTTCGTGCCTTCGCTGTGATAGGCGTCGAAGACTACCGTGCTCGTATCGGTGGGGTACCACTCGAGAGTCAGACCATAGGTGTCGCTGTCCGCTTCCGTCGTCTGGTCCTCGGTACGAGCCTCGAACCAGGCATGGTTACGATCGCCGTCGAAGATCGCGGGATCGATCGGGCTGATTGACGCACTCGTCACGATGCCGTTATTGATGACCTGGTTCGTAACATTGTTGTTGGCGGCAGCCGACTCCCGGAAACCACTCGCTGTCAGGCCAGTACGCTCGTCGTCGCGCTCGAACTCGGAGCGGAAATAGTCGACCTGCATCCGAATTTTGTCAGTCGGCTCCCAGACCGCGGCAATCATCGCGCCAAGCCGCTCGTCCGTTCCCGTACCGGCTTGCCACTGGAAAGCACGTGGGGAAAATTCGTTACCGGGGGTGCCGTCGCCAGCGTAACCGACCGAATCGGAATCGTCGGCACCGGCACGCGACATGATGAAAGTGTTGGGCTGATCCAGGACCGAGACACCGGCCGCGATACCGAAGGTGTCATCGGCAAACTTGCCCTGGTAGGAGCCGCTGATACGGTAGCCGTCCTCGTCACCACCGAAGTCGCTCGCCGCATCATTGCGCGAAAGACGTGCATTCAGCACGACATTATGCTCATTCGGGGCGGCCAGGGGGTTCACCGTCTTCAACTCGACGATGCCGGCGACGCCGCCTTCGAGCTGCGAGGCTTTCGGAGACTTGTAGACAGCAGCCTGGTTGATCAGCTCAGCCGGATACTGGTCGAACGACATCCAGCGCGTACCCGCGGAATAACCCGCCGTCGACGCCTGCTCGCGACCGTTCAGCGTCGTCTGGATGAAGTCGCCGTTCATGCCGCGGATGTTGAGCTCCGAGGCCTGCCCCGAATCGCGGATCGTGGTCACACCGGGAACCCTGCCCAGGGCATCGGCGATGGAGGCGTCCGGCAGCGAACCGAGGAGACCGGCGTCGACGACGTCGGAAATGCTGTCCGCCGCCCGCTTGGAGTCCACAGAGTTCAGGATACTGGTCCGCACACCGATCGTGACGATTTCTTCCATCACGTCTTCGTCCTGCGCCAGGGCGGGATTCGTAATCGTTGAAACTCCGTACAACGCTGCTGCAACGGCCAGCGACACCGCCGTGCGGTGTAGTTTCTGACTGTCGTTGCTGACGTTCGAGACCGACTGCGCTTTGTTGCGCTTCTTCGTGACCATGCGTTCCCCCGGGGAAGGTATGTGCTGTTGATAGGTTCTGCCCTATCTTATGAACGGCGGCAGCGTCGGGCAATGCAATGCAATCGTATTCATTCTTTGAATACAGATACATTCGGATGCAACTATCGGATGGCCTGACCAGGCCTCGCAGGCTCCCTGAAGGGCCTAGAACTGAATTTGTTCGTTTTGAGATTGGAAATTTATGGCGCAGCGGCGAATAAACTCATCGATCTCCGTCACATCGACTTTGTTCTCGATCTGCTCTTCGCCTTGTACCTGCCGTAGCTCGGGATAGTAACCATAGCCGGCCAACAGGCAGTACCAGGATCTGGGCGTATAGGACGAACGAATCTGCTGCCGCTCTAACTCCTGGCTCAGGTTCTGACCCGACGTCCACATCTGGAGGATTTTCTGCAGCGTGTCGGACAGGTTGCGATTCTGGGCATTCTGTATCCAGTACTCGGTGTCTTGCCGCGTATTCAGTACATAGTGCGCCACAATATAGTCCCGTACGGTCTCGAAATTGTCGTTAACCCGTTCATTGAAGGTGTTGCGACCCTGCCCGCCGAATCCCCCGTCTGCCTCGATGGTGTCCATGAATCCGTACACCGTGTTGCAGACGATATTGAGTGCCGTAGCTTCCAGCGGTTCGATGAATCCCTGCGATAGCCCCACCGCCAGGCAGTTCCTGTGCCAATGGCTCTCGACCCGCCCGACCTTCATTTTCAGGTGCCGCGCTTCGACGTCACTGTCGAGCAAGCCCAGGACACCGCGCAACTCCATCTCAGCCCCATCTGGCGAGCAGAACGCCGAACTGTAGACGTAGCCGTTGCCGATGCGATGTGTGAGCGGGATTTCCCAGGCCCAGCCGTACTTCAATGCCGTGGACACCGTCTGCGAGCCGATATTCTCGACTTGCTCCGTCGGCAATACGACCGCCGAGTCATTGAACAGGTTTTCTGAATAAGACCGAAACGGAACGCCGAGCGCCTGCTGGATCAGCGCTCCCCGGAACCCGGAACAGTCGACGAAGAAGTCAGCCTCCACGGGCTCTCCATCCTCGGTCGACAGGGTCACGATATCGCCGTCCGGCGCCTGGGTGACGTCGGTCACCCTGGCCTGCCGGTGCTTCACGCCGCGGGATTTGGCAAACTCCTTCAGGTACTCGCCAACGAGGTGCGCGTCGAAGTGATATCCGTAATCGCTGACGAAGGGAAAATTTTCGTTAGGTATAGGACCGAGGCGCTCCTCGGAGAGACGCGCCGTCAGCGAAAAGCGGTCGGGATGAGCGTGCACGTTGACGCCCTGGCGCCGAGCCAGGGTATTGAAGAAGAAAGCGGTCGTCGTGAATTTATCGACCTGGGACACGAATGGGTGGAAATAGTGCTCGAAGCCGGGCTTCGTCGACCAGTCCACGAAGGAAATGCCGTTTTTGTAGGTCGCGTTGCATGATGGCATCCACTCCGACTCGTCGACACCGATCGTATCGAAGAATAACTTCAGCCGCGGCGTCGAACCCTCTCCGACGCCCACCGTCCCGATATCGGGGGATTCCACCAGGATGATGTCAACGTCCTTGTCTGCCCAGCGGTCGATCAACGCGCTGGCCGTTATCCAGCCTGCCGTACCCCCACCCAGAATTGCGATGCGTTTGTCGACCTTCAAGTCGGGGTTCATAGTTACTGGCTCCTCATCCATCGGGCCACGATGTATACCACACCGCGGGAGTCGCATCGTGCGGACGGCCACATTGATCATTCTTGCGCTACTGGTCGCTGCATGCCAGCCGGGCTCATCTCCGGACCCGCAGGACGCCGGGCGCAGTGACCTTACGGTTCTGACCCTCAACCTGCACACCTACCAGGAATTCCGCAGCGAAGGCGTACCCGAGTCGGAATTGACCGACGAACTGGCGCGGGAACGGATCAATTCCTACGGCCCGCTATTCGACCGCATAGCAAACGCCATTGACGAGATCGACCCTGACATCGTCTGTTTTCAGGAAGTCGGGGAATGGTCTGGTGGCAACACGCATGACCCTGATTCAATCGTGTTCGGTGCGTCGGACAGCAACATGGTCCACCAGGTCCTGCAACGTCTGGACGAGCCCTACTTCTACAGCATGGACTGGTCCCACTACGGATTCGATGTCTGGCTCGAAGGCTCGGCGATCCTGAGTAAACACCCGTTTATCGATACCGGATCGCGATTCATCAGTAATCCGGACAACGGCCGTTACGAGTACTGGAAATCACGAAACGTTCCGATGGCGCGTATAGATCTTCCCGGATCGGGTCGCGTCAATGTCTTCTCGGTGCATACCGGATGGTGGGACGACGACGAAGAGCCGTTTCAGGATCAGTATAGGAATCTCCTGGCCTGGGCAGGGGAAGTTGCGAGCCCGCGCGAGACAACGGTTCTATGCGGCGACTTCAATGTTCCCGCCAATAGCAGGATGCAGGAGTTCATGACGAGAAGCACCGGCTACTCGGATCAATATGCACTGGCCAACCCCGACGGCTCGCTCGACGTAACGATTGGCGGTGCTATCGATGGCTGGGAAAGCAGCGAACGCGGTCAACGCATCGATTACATACTGATGAATGATGATAGTCCTCTTAAAGTAAAAGAAGCTCGCATCATTTTCACGGCAGAGATATATGGAATCGTCTCGGACCATGCGGGAATCTACGCACGGTTTGAACGTCGGCCGGCGCCCTGAATACGAATTCAGGGAATGAATACGTATTCATATGGTTGCGGTCGTTGCGCCACCTCATTAATTTTCCAGTCAGCCAGCCGGGAAAACACCAAACGGCTCAGGGGGAGCCGAATCAGCCGGCACGTGTAGCGACTTGTATCGATGAATCAGCCAACTAGCGGACAAGCCATACCGGCGCGTCGCCATGCGGGGGTGTGCATGCACATCACGTCCCTGCCCGGCCCTTATGGCATTGGGGAAATCGGCCGGCATGCGCGCGAGTTCATCGACAAGATGCGCAAAATGAAACTCGCGGTCTGGCAATTCTTGCCTACCGGACCAACGGCGTACGGCGATTCTCCCTACCAGCCGCTGTCGACGTTTGCCGGCAACGAGATGCTCATCGATATCGCAGATCTCATCATCCGGGGCTTCCTCACCCAAGACGAGGTCGTCGAGCTAACGACGTTGCCCGAGCGTAGTGTCGACTACGGCGCGCTTATCCCGATCAAGAATCGCCTGCTGGCTCGTGCGGCCGGACGATTCAAGGACAAGGCGGACGACGAGCTAAAAGCGGTGTACCGGCGCTTTCTCGAAAAACACGACAAGAAATGGCTGCACGACTACGCGGTGTTTCGCATACTGAAAACGCACCATGGTGAACGCCCATGGCCCGAGTGGCAGCCCGAGTACGTCCATCGGGATGAAGCGGCACTGCGAGAACTCGAAGAATCGGCGCGACTGGAGATCGAGCTCATTAAGATCGTCCAGTGCATTTTTCATTATCAGTGGAATACATTGCGTGAGTATGCCCGCCAGAATGGAATACGCCTGTTTGGCGACATGCCTATCTGCATCGCGCTCGACAGCGCTGACGCCTGGGCAAATCGCGATATCCTGCAGATTGACAAGGATGGCCTTCCTGCCCACGTCGCCGGCGTACCGCCCGATTACTTCAGCGAAGACGGCCAGCTCTGGGGAAACCCTCTGTACGCATGGGAAAACCATGAGAAAACCGGCTACAGCTGGTGGATCGACCGCCTGCGCGCATCGGCAGAGCTCGCCGACCTCGTACGCATCGACCACTTCCGTGGTTTCGAGGCGTACTGGTCCGTGCCCGCGGACTCCGAGACCGCGAAGATAGGTGCCTGGGAGCCCGGCCCCGGCGACGCAATCTTTGACGCCATGCGTGATGCGCTCGGCGACCTGCCAATCGTCGCCGAGAACCTCGGTGTCATTACGCCGGAAGTCGAAGCTCTCAGGGAGCATCATCAGATTCCGGGTATGCATGTGCTGCAGTTTGACGTTACAGACGACAAGATCGACCTGGGGGATATTGAAGAGAATTCCGTGTGTTACACGGGGACCCACGACAACGACACGACGATCGGCTGGTTCCATGGCAGCCCCGACGACAACCGCACGCCGCAGCAGATAACGGATGCACAACAGGCGGCGCTCGCGGCAACCGGCGGCAAGCCCGAGACCATCCATACCGACATGATCAGAGCCGCGTTCGCCACCGACGCCCGCATCGCCGTCGCGCCGTTGCAGGACTACCTCGGCCTGGGCTCGGAAGCCCGCATCAACACGCCGGGGACCTCCAGCAACAACTGGCGCTGGCGCGTCCTTGACACGCAATTGACCGGCAAACTCTGCGACAATGTCGCGGCAATGGTAGAAGCCTCGGGGCGCGCACCGGCGAGTAGCTAAACGCCAGCGGGCCTCTGCCATGCCTGACACGAAACTGTTGCGGAGACCCCAGGCAATGATGAATCCCGGCGCAGCCGATGACGTACGTTTCGTAAGTCGCCTGACACGCGAAACGGTCGCACTGATACTCGCGGGTGGTCAGGGCTCGCGCCTGTACGAGCTAACGAAGTGGAGGGCCAAGCCGGGCCTCCACTTCGGCGGCAAGTACCGCATCATCGATTTTCCGTTGTCGAACTGTATTAATTCGGGCGTGCGGCGTATCGGTGTTCTCACACAATACAAGGCGCATTCCCTGATCCGGCACCTCGTACACGGCTGGTCCTGGTTCCAGGCCGGCGCCGGCGATCGTGAGTTCGTCGAAATTCTGCCGGCCTCTCAACGCGTTGGCGGCGAGTGGTACCGGGGCACCGCGGATGCCGTGTACCAGAACCTCGACATCATTCGAACTCACAGTCCGCGCCTCGTGCTGATTCTCGCCGGCGATCACGTCTACAAGATGGACTATGGTCAGTTTCTTGCTGCGCACGCGGAGCAAGAAGCCGACATGACCGTCTGCTGTCTCGAGGTGCCGCTGGCGGAAGCCGCCGGAGACCTCGGTGTGATGACAGTCGATGAGAACGGACGGGTCATCGCCTTTGCGGAAAAGCCCGAAAAGCCGACGCCAATTCCGGGCAAGCCGGGTCTCTGCCTCGCCTCGATGGGAAACTACGTGTTCAACACGGAATTTCTTTACGAGCAGGTCATCAAGGACGCGGATTCGCCCGACACACAGCATGATTTCGGCCGTAATATCATCCCGTCGATAATCGACAAGTACCGCGTCTACGCGTATCCGTTTCGCGACCCGGAGACTAAAGAGCAAGCCTACTGGCGCGACGTCGGGACGCTTGATGCATTCTGGGAGGCGAACATGGAACTCGTCTCCGTATCGCCGCAACTCAACCTGTATGACAAGGTTTGGCCGATATTCACTCATCAGCTGCAGTTGCCACCTGCCAAGTTTGTATTCGACGAACCGGGGCGGCGGGGCGAGGCCATACAATCCATGGTGTCAGGCGGCTGTGTGGTGTCGGGCGCTCATATCCGCGGCTCGCTGCTGTTCTCGCGGAGCCGTGTCCGCTCCCGCAGCGAGGTCACGGAATCGGTATTGCTACCCGACGTGGATGTCGGCGAGGACTGTCGAATTCAGCGCGCCATCATCGATCGCGGATCCGTCATCCAGGCAGGCTCTGTCATTGGCGAAGACCACGACGCGGACCGCGAGCGCGGCTTCCGGGTAACGAAAAGCGGTATCACGCTCGTGACGCCGGACATGCTGGGCCAGCAGCTGCATTTCACGCGCTAGACGGGAACGACGTTATCGATACCAAGCAAGTCCTGCTCATCGCAGCCGAGAATGGATCGATTCCCGGGGGCAAGGTCGGCGGCGTGGGTGATGTCGTTCGCGATTTGCCTGTGGCGCTTGCTGCACACGGCTGGTGCACGACTGTGCTGACGCCTTCCTATGGAAAATTCCACACGATGTCGGGTGCGACCGAATTGGCGCCCGTGCAGGTCATGTTTCGCGGTGACACGCTAACGGTCAGGGTATTCGAGCTGCCCACGGCGGCGACACTGGTCCGCACCGTTTTGTTCGAGCATGAGCTATTAGCTCCCACGACGCCGGGGCGCGTCTACCACGACGACGGTGCGGCACGACCCTATGCCACGGACGCCAACAAGTTTTCCTTGTTTTGTACAGCAGCCGCAAGCTGGATCGATGCTCTGCCGACCGCGCCCGACGCAATTCATCTGCACGATTGGCATGCTGCCTACCTCCTCTTGCATCGTGAGTACTCGTCCTCCGCCGCATCGCTTAAGCAGATTCGCACCGTATTTACGATTCACAATCTCGCCTACCAGGGACAGCGCCCGTTGCGGGGTGACGAATCGTCGCTGGAGGCGTGGTTTCCGGGAATGAATTACGACGCCGACGCCATCGCAGACCCACAAGCCGACGACTGCATCAACCCGATGGCTTTCGCAATTCGCCGCGCAGATAGCGTCAATACAGTTTCGCCGACCTACGCGAAAGAGATCCAGAGTCCCAGCGACGCCGCGAGAGGTTTCTTTGGCGGCGAAGGGCTCGAGGAAGACCTGGTTGCGGCCGCAGAGGACGGCCGCCTGCTTGGCATCCTCAATGGTTGCGAATACTCGGCCAGTCTCGGCCGCAGGCCCGGTTGGCAACGCCTCGTCATCGCCGCCCGCGATGCGGCGACTGCCTGGCTCCAGGACGACCCTGATGCTGTCGTTCACCAGCTGGCAATCGAGCGCCTCGCGGCATTGCCCAAACGACGGCCGCTACACGTATTGACCAGTATCGGCCGCATCGTGTCGCAGAAAATGCAGCTGTTTCTGCAGCCGCTCGCCGACGGGCGCAGCGCGCTGGAGCACATGCTCGAGAAACTGGACCATCAGGGCGTTCTCCTGTTGCTCGGCAGCGGCGAAGCCGGTTACGAGGAACAACTTGCGCGGATCGCCGTTGAGAATTCGAATTTCGTCTTTCTGCGCGGCTATGCCGAGGCATTGGGCGATCTCCTGTACCAGGGCGGCGATCTTTTCCTGATGCCGTCGAGCTTCGAACCCTGCGGCATCAGCCAGATGCTGGCCATGCGGGCCGGCCAACCTTGCGTGGTGCATGGCGTCGGCGGCCTCCGTGACACAGTCGACAACGACGTGAGTGGGTTCGTGTTTGCGGGCGATACGGCGGAAAACCAGGCGGTGGCGTTCGTCGATACGGTCGAGCGCGCTCTGCGACTGCGACATGATCATCCAAACCGTTGGCAGACGATGCGCAAGCGTGCGGCCGCTCGACGTTTCGACTGGGCGACATCGGCGCAACACTATATCGAGCAGTTGTATGGCGACGATCGCAGCTGATACGCAGAACAACCGGGATGCTTATTCGGCGCTCGTCCGCGGTCGTCACGATGACCCGTTCGGCGTGCTCGGTGTGCATCGCGTCGGCGCAGCCCGTATTGTCCGAACACTGCAGCCGCATGCGAAAAGCGTCGCGATCGTCGACGCCTCGGGTTACGTACTCACTGACATGGAGCGAGTACACCCTGACGGAATTTTCGCCGCGATCATGCCGCCACGAATACGCCGCTATCGATTGCGTATTACAACATCGACAGGCGATGCTCACGATATCGAGGACCCGTACCGATTCGCACAAACTCTCGGCGACCTCGACCTGTACCTGCTCGGCGAGGGATCGGACAAGAACATCTACTCAAAACTAGGCGCCCAGCTCCGTACGGTCGCGGGCGTGCGCGGCACGCGATTCGCCGTTTGGGCGCCGAACGCGTCCCGCGTCAGTGTCGTCGGCGACTTCAATGACTGGGACGGGTGTCGCCACGTGATGAGACTCCACCCCGGCAACGGACTCTGGGAGATGTTTATTCCCGGCGTCGCGAAGGGTGCCAGGTACAAATTCGAATTGCTGGACAGCGACGGACAACTGCTACCGCTGAAGAACGATCCTTTCGGCCACTGCCACGAACCACCGCCCGGCAATGCCTCCATCGTGTACGACACCGCCTATCGCTGGAACGACGCTGCGTGGATGGAGCAGCGCTCGCCAATTCCTGCGCTCGATCGTCCCGTCAGCATATATGAGGTTCATCTCGGCTCCTGGCGCCGCAAGGCCGACGATAGCTACCTGAGCTATCGTGAACTTGCCGACGAACTAGTCTGCTACGTCACTGACATGGGCTTCACGCACATCGAATTGCTACCCGTCTCAGAGCATCCGTTTGACGGTTCCTGGGGATACCAGCCGATCGGCATGTACGCGCCGACTCATCGTTTCGGCGATCCCGACGACTTTCGCTACTTCGTCGATTGCTGTCATGCCGCCGGTATCTCGGTCATCGTCGACTGGGTTCCAGCGCATTTCCCGCAGGACGAACACGGCCTGCGTCGTTTCGACGGCACAGCACTCTATGAGCACGCGGATCCACGCAAAGGTGAGCACGCCGACTGGGGCACGCTGATCTTCAACTTCGGCCGCCGCGAGGTCATCAATTACCTCATCGGCAGCGCCCTGTACTGGATCGATGAGTTTCACATCGACGCGCTGCGCGTCGATGCGGTCGCCTCGATGCTGTACCTCGATTACTCACGCGAAGACGGCGAATGGCTGCCAAACGAACTGGGCGGCAACGAAAATCTCGAAGCCGTGGATTTCCTGAAGCGCCTGAACACCGAGATCCATGCGCACGGAGCGTGTTCCTACGCTGAGGAATCGACGGCCTGGCCGGGCGTATCGCGACCGGTTGACGCAGGCGGCCTCGGCTTCACGTACAAGTGGAACATGGGCTGGATGAACGACACCCTGTCGTACATGGGCGAGGATCCAGTGCACCGAAAACATCACCACGACAAAATGACGTTCGGCCTCGTGTATGCCTTCAACGAAAACTTCGTGCTGCCGTTGTCGCACGACGAAGTTGTGCACGGCAAACGCTCGCTTGTCGGTCGCATGCCGGGTGATCACTGGCAGCAATTTGCGAACCTGCGCGCCTATCTCGCGTGTATGTACGCACACCCGGGCAAGAAACTGTTGTTCATGGGCTCGGAACTCGCACAGCACCAGGAGTGGAGCCACGACCGCTCGCTCGACTGGCACCTTCTCGAACATGCACCACATCGGGGCATGCAAGCGCTCGTGCGGGACCTCAATGCGCTCTATCGGGGCACTCCCGCGCTGTACGAGATCGACTTTGCGGACGCGGGCTTCGAGTGGATAAACTGGGATGACCGTGACAACAGCGTGTTGAGTTGGCTGCGCCGCGATGCATCCGGTAACTTCGTGATATGCGTCTCGAACCTGACGCCCATCGTCAGGCATGATTTTCGCATTGGAGTGCCTGTGGCTGGAACGTATCGCGAATTTTTGAACACGGATGCCGAGCGCTACGGTGGCAGTGGTATCGACACCGGCGATCTCGAGGCAGACGCAGTTGGTAGGCACGGCCGTGACCACTCGATCACATTGACGCTGCCGCCCCTCTCCACCGTCATTCTGGGGCAGCCGTCCTCTTAGCGCCCGTCAGGAGTTTTGCATGACCAGCAAGTCGGACAAGTCCCTGGATGTAGGCGACATCGAACTTCTGCAGACGCCGAGTCTGCCGATGACTGCCGACGCGATTCTCAAGGACTTCACGCACTACTTCGGGCGCATGCTGGGTCGTCGCACGATTCGTACGAAGTCGCCGTTCCTGTACCAGGCAGTCGTCTACACGGCACGCGATCGGCTCATGGAACGCTGGGCAAAGACCCGCCTTGCGATGGAACGCGACCACGTACGACGCGTGAGCTACATGTCGCTCGAATTCCTGATGGGTCGACTATTGCACAACGCACTCCTGAGTATCGGCATCGAAGACGAAACACGCGAAGCACTGAATCGCCTGGGTCTCGATCTGGAGACGGTGTTCGATCGGGAATGGGATGCGGGCCTGGGCAATGGCGGCCTTGGCCGGTTGGCCGCGTGCTTTCTCGATAGTTGTGCCACCCTGTCGCTGCCGGTCGTAGGCTACGGTATTCGCTACAACTACGGCATGTTCCACCAACGGATCGACAACGGCTACCAGATCGAGGAGCCGGACCCCTGGTTGCGTGAGGGCTTCCCGTGGGAAGTCGAGCGCTTCGAGTTCGCGCAGACCGTGAAGTTTGGCGGGCACACGACGACCTACAAGGACGCGTCTGGAAATACCCGTTACCGCTGGGCGGACACGCATGACGTGCTCGCGATTCCTTATGACGTTCCCGTGCCGGGCTATCGCAACGACATCGTCAACACCTTGCGACTGTGGTCGGCTGCGGCGACCGACGAATTCGATCTCGAGGAGTTCAACGCTGGCAGTTATTTCGATGCCGTGGCCTCGAAAAACGAGGCCGAGAACATCACGATGGTGCTATACCCCAACGCGACCACCGAGAGCGGCCAGGAATTGCGCCTGCGGCAGCAGTACTTCCTGGCATCAGCCAGCCTGCAGGACACTTTGCGGTACTGGAACTATCACAACGACGGCGATCTTGACGGGTTTGCCGACAAGAACTGCTTCCAGCTCAACGATACACACCCCGCCATTGCCGTCGCCGAGCTGATGCGCATCCTGATCGACGATTACGACCTGGGCTGGGATGAGGCCTGGGACATGACGCGCGGCACGATGGCGTATACGAATCACACGCTGCTTCCAGAAGCGCTCGAGATGTGGCCCGTCTCGATGTTCCGGCGCCTGCTACCGCGGCTGCTGGACATCATTTACGAGATCAATGCGCGCTTTATCGCGGAAGTTAACCAGCGTTGGCCTGGCGACACCGACCGCATACATCACATGTCCCTGATCCAGGAAGGACCCGAGCCGATGATCCGTATGGCGTACCTGGCCATCGTCGGCAGTTTCTCGGTCAACGGTGTCGCCGAACTGCACTCCAGGTTGCTGAAGGAGGGCCTGTTTCGTGACTTCGCCGAATTGTGGCCCGAAAAATTCAATAACAAAACCAATGGCGTTACCCAGCGCCGCTGGCTTGCCGCGTGCAATGGTGGATTGGCTGATCTGATCACCTCGAAAATCGGTGACGGCTGGGTAACCGAACTCACGGAACTCGAGCGTCTGCGTGAACTCGCCGATGATCCTGATTTCCAGGGAGAGTGGCGCGAGATCAAGCTTGCAAACAAGCGTCGTCTCGCCAGCACGCTCGAAGAGCGAACCGGCATCACTGTAACCGACGGCATGATGTTCGACGTGCAGGTGAAGCGTATCCATGAATACAAGCGGCAGTTGCTCAATGTCCTGCACGCAATTCACCTGTACGACAGGATTCGCCGTGGCGAGGGTGAGAGTTTCGTGCCACGAGCGATTGTTATCGGCGGCAAAGCGGCGCCCGGTTACGCGATGGCGAAAAACGTCATTAAGTGCATCAACAACGTCGCGCGGGTAATTAACTCGGACCCGATGATGAAAGGGCGTTTGTGCCTGATGTTCTACCCGGACTACAACGTCTCCGCGATGGAGATCATCTGCCCGGCCGCGGACCTGTCTGAACAGATCTCGACGGCAGGCAAAGAAGCGTCAGGCACGGGCAATATGAAATTCATGATGAACGGTGCCGTGACAATCGGCACACTCGACGGTGCCAACGTCGAGATTCGTGAAGCTGTCGGTGAGGACAATTTCTTCCTTTTCGGTCTCACGGTTGAGGAAATCCAGGCGATGCGTGGCCAGTATGATCCACAGGCGATTATCGATGGAGACGAAGACTTTGGCCGCGTAATGCACTTGCTGGATAGTGGTCACTTCAATCGCTTCGAGCCCGGAGCGCTGGATGACGTTGTTCAGTCGATTCGCGAACCGGCAGACCAGTGGATGACCGCGGCGGACTTCAGGAGTTTCGTCGACGCGCAACGCGAGGCCGATGCAGCCTATCGCGATATCGATGCCTGGACGCGTATGAGCATCCTGAACACCGCTGCATCGGGCCGATTCTCAACGGACCGTACGATGCAGGACTACAACGAGGACATCTGGCATCTCGAGCCAATTCATCTTGACGTTAAATGATGGAGACTGGTAGCCCCGCCCCGCTCGGCGCGACGCCGGATGACAGCGGCGTCAACTTCGCCGTGTATTCGTCCGTGGCCGACGCTATCGAACTTTGCCTTTTTGATGCATCGGGCACCGTCTCGGCCACACATCGACTGCCGGCTTGTACTGATGACGTCTGGCACGGCTACCTGCCTGGCTGTAAACAGGGTCAACACTACGGGTACCGCGTGCAAGGCCCCTGGCAGCCCGAGGCAGGTTTGCGATGCAATCCTGCGAAACTCCTGATCGACCCGTACGCGCGCGAGATCGCCGGCGAATTCGTCTGGCACGACGCCGTGTTTGATTATGCGCCTGGCGCCGACGTTGCCACGATTAGCGAGGCAGACAGCGCTGACTATGTGCCAAAGTCCGTTGTCTGCGGCCCCCTTGAGACAAGGCCAGGCTCCCGCCCGCGTGTTCCCTGGTCGAAGACCGTGCTCTACGAGACAAACGTGCGTGGATACACGATGCGACACCCTGACGTCAGCCATCGTGAGCGCGGGACCTTCGCGGGCATGCGAAACGAACAGGTGCTCGACTACCTGAAATCGCTCGGCATCACGACCGTCGAACTCATGCCCGTGCACGCGTATGTCGATGAACATCATCTCGCCAAGCGCGGGCTCCGCAACTACTGGGGCTACAACACGATCGCTTTCTTCGCGCCGATGCCGCGATTTGCAGGCGACAATCCACGCGGCGAATTTCTCGACATGGTGAATGGCATTCACGATGCCGGCATGGAGGTAATCCTCGACGTCGTATACAACCACACGGGCGAGAGCGATCAATCGGGGCCGACCATAAGTCTTCGCGGGTTCGACAACCAGGCGTACTACCGACTCGAGCCGAACGATCCCGGTGCTTACGTCAACGACACCGGTACGGGTAATACGCTCAATATGGACCATCCGCAGGTGCAGGCACTCGTGCTGGACAGCCTGCGTTACTGGTCAGGCGACCTGGGTGTCGACGGCTTCCGCTTCGATCTCGCGACCGTGCTCGGTCGCCACGGTAACGGTTTTTCACCGGATCACCCGTTGTTGCAGGCTATTAGTGACGATCCGCAACTCGCCGACATCAAACTGATCGCCGAACCCTGGGACCCGGGCCCGGGCGGCTACCAGCTGGGGCAGTTTCCCGGACGCTGGGCCGA
>Ga0070726_10001223_pt1 | contig 26757 bp, 13 predicted proteins | sample tdAd471_FD_67275 | JGI IMG/M metagenome (GOLD analysis project Ga0070726, IMG submission 67275) | Marine sediment microbial communities from the Atlantic coast under amendment with organic carbon and nitrate - tdAd47.1 | ecosystem: Environmental > Aquatic > Marine > Coastal > Sediment | place...
AAGGGATCATTCTGAGAACCTAAATTCAAAAAGACTCTTACCACATTACCGCATCGGAACTCTATGATATCGACTGGGTAAGATCCAGCAGGAATATTTTCAATACATTGTGTAGATTCAAAGCCATTTACCCAGTTTACTTTGTACGGCCACTCGGGAATTTCAGGCAAACAAATGCTTCCATTGGAACCTCCAGGACAAGGTGGAACTACCTGAACACCATCCAAGATCATCTGCCTAATATCTTCCTCTCCAGGACAAAGCACTGAACAGCCCTCGGCTATACAACCTTCGTTATCTTCTACTTCCACACAATACTCGCCCCACTCGGTTGCATATTCAGTGGGAGGTATATTAGGACCTAGTTCTCGCCTAACTTGTCCCTTAGGGTCTGTGAAGGTGAATTCTTTATAGGGATACACACCTCCTTCTACAGTCGCCCAATAGCGGATACCATCATAGTTCGGGGAAAGTGTAATTCCGACATCCATACAACCTTTGTATAAGCGATGAACATCATCAAAATCATTCCAGTTTTCATTTATGGCGGGAATCCAAGAACAACTACCATCTAGAACAGGTATAGATGCACAGCTAGTTAAATTATCGCTATTTGCTCGAAGATCAAGCAATGTATTTTGGGAGTCACTTATATCAGTACCAAAGAATGAAAGTCGCGTATTAAGTTCACCGCTTGACAAAAAATCCACTACCAAAAAATCAGCAATTATAACAGTATTGATTGTCCCAGCAGGTTCAATTCTTGGGAAACCTTGAGTGATACCTTCTAATTTTAGGAGAAAATACTCTAATCCCTTATTCGCCCGCGCCACCACCTTCAACTCCCGCAGCCCATCCTGCATCTCCTGCCACAAGTCAGCAGAAATATCCAACATACCGCCGGTATAAAAAACACACCCCCAGGCACTTGGTAACCATTGTGCATCGTAGATTAATACTTGATCGACACTACTGGTCGTGGATACGGCATATACCTTTACTGACTCTATATAGGGATATTGTACTTGTGGTTCTGTGGAGATAGTCGAGAAGGTTTCTACAGCGGTGCAAGCTTGGGCATCTGTGACTGTGAGGGTGTAGTCGTCTGCTGCTAGACCAGTTATACTAGTTGTAGTTGCGCCAGTGCTCCAAAGGTAGGTATAGGGAGCAGCTCCCCCGCTTACGGTGATGGCAATACTACCGTCGGTATGATCCCCGCAGCTGATTGGCTCAATATCCGCAACTAGATTTAGCGCGGGGAAAGCCCCCACATTGATGCTTTCTACAGCTGTACATCCATTGGCGTCGGTGACGGTAAGGTCATAACTGCCGGCGGCCAAATTTGATCGTAAGGAGGTCGTTTCCTCCCCATCCGACCAATGGAAAGTGTAGGGGGCTACGCCATTCGATGCTACTACATCAATACTACCCGTACTAGCAGTCGGGCAGCTATTGGTAGTAGCAATGCTTAGGGTAAAGGCTATATTTTCTGCCAGTACTTCATAGCTTTCATTTAGCTGGCAGCCATTGGGGTCGGTATAAGTAAGCTGATAAATTCCTGCGGTTAGGTTGTTTCTATTCGGGCCAATCGCGCCATCCGCCCATTGGAAAGCAGTGGGATCTGGATTAGGTTGATTGGTGATAACTAGGCTAATACTTCCCTGCGCCTGACCGCAGGAGGTCGGGCTTAGCGTATCTTCTATATCAGGTAAATTATGATTTATTACCGTATAAATGGCAGATTGGGTACAGCCCACCGCATCGGTGACAGCTAGGAGATATCGGCCAGCTGTTATATCCAGGAGGTCAGCAGTCGTAGCTGTACTAAAGAGGCCCCATTGATAAGTATAGGGCGCTTGTCCTCCAGTGACAGTTGTTATAATCGCCCCTTCTCCTCTGTTTTCACAATCATCGGTTATAGTAGCTGATAGATACAAATCGGAAGCGGTGGAGGCTACCGTATAAGTTTGAATAAGTGTACAACCATCCTGATCACTTAAGGCTACTTCATAATTTCCGGCAGATAGGGCTGTTCGCAGATCGCCAGTAGGACCATCTGCCCACTCAAAAAGGTAAGGTGGATTGCCTCCACTAGCGCTAAGACTTATACTTCCGTTACCCGGCTCGTCACAATTGGTCGCATCTATCACTGTCCCATTCAAGGCAAGGCTATTGACTGATTCGATGACATAAGATGCACTGAATTGACAGTTATTGGCATCGGTGGCCGTCACGGAATAAGTACCTTCGGCTAATCCTGTTCTATTGGGGCTTGTCGCACCATCTCCCCATTGCCAGTCATTGATCACAGTTTGGCCTGCTGCGGTACTCAGTATTATGCTCCCGGTGGCTAGTTCGCAAGTAGTAGGAGTGATATCGGCTGATACAATCGGTTCGCCGTATATGCTAAAACTAGCGACCTCCGTGCAACCGCCTGCGTCGGTTACTGTGACGGTATAGTCTCCGGCGGATGCGACTAACAAATCACTTGTTTCTCCCGTATCCCATAGATAAGTATAGGGTAGGACACCTCCGGTCACTTGCAACTCCACTATACCTTCTCCAGCGATGGCACAGTCATCTAAGCCGGTAATAACTATAGGCTCTACTGACTCTAGTATCACCTCCTCACTCAACGTACATCCATTGTTATCTGTGACGGTGACACTGTAAGTTCCAAGTGCTAGTCCGCTTATATTTTGGGTGGTGGCTCCTGTGCTCCATTCGTAGTTTAGTGGGGCTACGCCACCTAGGACTTCTAGATTGATGCTGCCATTATTGGGGTCGTTGCAGCTGGGGCCTGTAGGCGTGAGGAAGAGTTGATTGATGCCTGGGCAGGCTTCGAGTTCGACTTCCAGGATGGTTTCGCAGGCGTAGGCGTTGGTGATGGTGACCGTGTAGAGGCCTGGCTGGGCAAGGTCAGTAGGGTGTTGCTCAAAAGCAAAATAATTATTGGGACCTTCCCATTCGAAAGTAAATGGCCCAGCTGTACCCTCCGCTACTAAGTCAATATAGCCAGAATTACCTTCTCCACAAGCACATGTGTTATTTTCTTCTACAACCTCGACCTGTGCCAATAGATTAATATTTACCAAAAGTAGAGCTACCAGCGCGCATAGCTTTGCTACTGGAACAAAAGAAACATTTGTTCGCATCATAAAGCAATTATTTTAGATATTCTTTAGTATTGAAAATAAAGCAGTATAAGAGGATAAACTCTATCACCTACTTCATATTCTCATTTCAATTCATATGATTATTTGCTGTGAGCAACGTTTTCGCCTCGATTTATTGGTCAGCTAATGCTGTATCTTATGAATTTCACTCTAAAACCCAAAGTTATACATTCACTTACTCCCGCTATCGAAATCCAAGCATTATCAATGGTAGACTAAAATTTATCTATTTTGAAGGGAGTTACAGTCAACGTATTACCAAAATCCAAACAATACACTTTAGCTCGATAGATTTCAACCTTTTTAACTGCCTTATAGTTTTCTCCTTCATTTAATTTCACAATATCTACACTTCTTGATGTTATACGATCAATAATAAAAAGGTAATTTCCCACTTCAGGTTTCTTACTGACTTCGTCATAATATTCTTTCTTAGCGGAGAAAGTGAAAACGGCATCTGTAAAGGCAATACCATATTTTTCATTTATCGACCAAAATTGCGTTTTTTCAACCCCTGCAATTGATAGATAATTGGAATGAGTAACGTGACCGTTGGGATCAATCTCGCATAAAGGGTGAATAAGTTTCTTATTAAAATTATCAACTTTTATGTACACTGAATGTACTTTCTCTTGTTGATTTTTATGATCAAAATAGCTATCGGGGTTTATTCTCCACTTTTCTTTACCCGCTAAACTATCGAGTGCTAAAACGTTATTATCAGACAAAGCAAGAAAGATTATACCTTCAATTACACCGATAAACTTAGTTATTTCTACAGGGTTTACAGTCTTAAATTTCCAAGCAAAGCTTTCGGGGTAAAGTAAATTGCGTCCATCTTGATAAAGTGTAATCATATTATCATCACTGTATACTGGCTTTTTCTTTGGAGGAGTTATTTGGCTACTTTCCAGCGAAAAATAATACTTCTTTCTCTTATCCTCTATTTTTTGAGATATATAAAAACCTTCTTCGGTTAATGTGGATGGAGAACAACTGTAGCCATTCAATTCAATTACTATTTCATTTTCTTCTAAATCGAATAAATAAGAAGAAGGTTGCCAAGTACTCACCAATAACAAGTTTCCATAAATTGAAAAATCACTAACATGTGTAAAAAGTAAATGCTCTTCAATATATAGAGATAAGTTGAATAGACTTGTACCTTTAGAATATATCAATTTACCAGTCCATATTGTAAAATCATACACATCAACATCTAAAAGTTTGATCATTGTATTTTAATAAATTTAAATAGGTTGTTATCCAGTTCGTCTATCATAGTATCAAACAAATCAAGCGCTTCAGAAATATCATCAACATCTATAAATACTGATTGTTTGAGAGTGCTGTTACTCCAGATGTCAGTGAACAATTTTGCTTTATTTACTGGCACCTTAAAAATTTGTTGCATCTCACGCTTTGCAAATTTTGTTACACTCATTAAATCATTTGGATCTAAATTATTTTTAAATGCTAAATACTTCTTATCAATTACCAAATCGAATCTATCTAAATTTTTAATTTGCTGCAAATACCCCCTTAATTGATCAAAATCATTAACAGCCTGAGTTGGATCAAATTTTTTCTCCACGCTTACTGTGCTTTTGAATTCCATGTGCTTCAATTCGTCTACATAATCAGCCTTCTTTCCATTTGGTAATGATTCTCCTAAAGAAGCATTTGGGTTATTCCTCAGTACAACTTGTCGCATTTCAAATACACGACCTCGTCTAGTTCCTTCATTCAGTGGAGTTTTTAGTTCCTTTAAAATTTCTTGTACAAATCCACTATTTTGACTATTGTTAGGATATAGAGTATTCAAATTTACTATATCCTCCAATAATATATCAATATCAGGAAGCCATTTATCCCCGCAAGCGCAATTTCTATAAGGGTGTCGTTGTCCTTTTTCCAAAATCTTCTTTAAAGCATCTATGCCATCTAAATCCCCCTCCCCCATGAGTCGACTTAACAATGCCTGATTATTGGAAAGTTCATCAATTTTTGTGAGTAATGGCAAGTCTGTCCTCCAATTAGGTAGATTTGTTGGTAAATCTTTGACGATATTCCAAGAGTTGACGCTAACATCATTTTTCTTAAATGCTTCGAGAACATCGTTTTTTCTACTTATATCATCTAAAAAATTCTTCGCCTTTTCCGAAACTACCCCACTAACATCCACAAAATTATCCAAAAAATCATTAAAAAACAGATCGTCTCCGCCATCAAGTTTCTCAAACACTCCCTTGTAGTCATTGATATTGACTCCTGGGTCCTTACGTAACTTATCGTAAACATTAACTAACCTAGGATGATCAACAAATTTCTTAAGCGATTTTTCACTCCCAATGAACTCTAATATTTCCTTGATTTCATCTGAGTAATCCCCATCTAGTTTATCTTTTAATTGTTGATAAATCTCCGGCAAATTCTCGAAATCAAGGTCATTTGGGTCGGGGAATTCATCAGCGGATTCGGCAATACCTTCAGCAGCCCCATCTGGTGACTTTCTTTGTTTTAAAAAATCAATTAATTGCTTAATACCAGTGAGGAAGCTTATAATTCCTACCACATCAGCGCCTGCAGTATGGTACATAACATCTTGTCCCTGCTCCCCAGAATATGCAAGTTTCTTCTGATCGTAAATAGCGCGAACAACTTTGCCCGGATTTTTTAAGGCTTCAACAATCCCTTGTCGAGTCTTTTCATCTTTAACAAAACTGAGTCCAAATTTGCAGGCCTCTACGATTCCCACCAAGGGATTTTCTTGAATAAGACCATCACACACGCCGCCGATTGCTGGTGGCAACTGAAACAAAGCGGTAGAAGTATATTTCCAAGTGCCTTCTTCTATCATAAAGGTTTTCACCAATCCGCCACCGACACGAGTTACTTCTGATAAAATATTCAGAAATGAAGGATCAGTATTGTCCTCTCTTAAACCAAAAAACCAAGGGCCATTTGTACTCGTGGTGGGTTCTTCTTGTGAAAGTACATCTTGATCATCAGAGGGGTTTGTATCAAATAATTCTTCTTTTTTGATGGCGATAGCGTCTGCAATCGCCGTAGTAAAAACTTCTTTTAGACGAATGGCTTCCGATGCTTCTATTGTATTGTCATTGTGCTCTAGCAGGAAAAAATCATTAACAAATTTAACACATAAGCCCGCTGTACCATCGTCCATGAAATGGACCCAGAATACCATGTCTGTATTATCACCTTCTCCCCCAAATGACTCAAAACGCTCTTTAGGACTAGGTTGACTTGCATTTAATTCACTATTCTCTTGCTCATCAGCTGTTACAATGAATTTCATAAAGACATTTCCCGCAGCTGTTTGTGCTATATTCTCTTCCAAATCCTGAAGGAATTCTCCTTGAGCACCAGCATAATTATATACCCCAGTTTGCTCATCAAATGAAGAGTTTCCTTGACTATAAGTTTGTAATTTGCCTGGTGGAAGTATGAAACAGCTTGGTTCTTCCAATTCATTCAAATCCACGGGTGGCGTTGGTGTAGAATTGTCACCGGGTTCATACTTGTTTTTTTTACCGACTACCCTCGCTTCCAAAGCTATTAATGTCGCAGGGTCAGTAACTGTAAATTCTTGGTAACTACCAGTGAAACAATCCCAGAAAAAAGTTCTTAGTTGCCCCTCTACTTCCACTGCATAAATATAGGTAGTAGTACCATCTCCTTCTTCTCTCTGGATAAAAATACCTTCATAGCCAAATTGATTGTATTGCCCATTATTTATATCTGCTACGGTTATACTAGGTAAGTCTATATCAATTGGATTTGTATCAGTAATCACGTCTCCTAATACTTGGCATCCAGGGTCAGTAAAAAAATCAAGGACAATATCTCCTTTAGCGTTATAAGAAGAAGCAGGATAATTACTGCCTATATACGGGTATTTGTTAACTTTTATCGCTGTTACAATACCTTCGGTAAGGCTAGGAATTCCATAGGTGATAATCAGTTGTTCCTCAACTGGAGGAGCACTAATGGAAGGGAAACTACTGTATGCAGTCCAATCTAAAGTCGGTTCGCCTGATAGCGTTGTCCTATAATAACCAGCAAAAGAAGGTTTTTGATCCGGTGTCGAAGGCATCACCGCTCGGCCATAATAATATAATATCTGGCCGGAGGACTGAAAAGCAGCAAAGTCTGAAAAGCCAGTTAAGGCCCCTTCTGGAACTATATTTGGCCAATCTCCTGTCAAATCGAAGCGTAAGCTTGTATTTTCTGGTAGTTGCAAAAGTGAACAGCTTGGAGAGAGGGCGAATACATCTGCGCCGCCAGATACAATAGTGTTTTCGCAAATTAAATGAGCAAAAGGCTGGTTTTCATTACTTGCTTTTTGGCTTAAGTGATTATCTAGGGTGCGATCCATTACTGTCGCAATAACTGCTTCGGGGAAATCACCGAGATAATCAGGGGATTTCAGGGTCAACATACCTTCATCGACAAAATTACGTATCCCATCTGGTACAGGATAGTGCAAATCACTCGTCGGCACATTCGTCAGAATAAAAAATTGGTCGTCTTCTCCATTGGGTGCATCATATAGGTGTACCCAGTACCCAAGTTCTGCCTCCTCAAATAGCGTCTCCACTTTATTAAGATAATCATCACAAGCACAAACCTGATCATTAGAAGTAATGTAAGCACGGCTACTTTGATAGCCAAATTCACTCTGGAAACGGTCAAGGTTTTGCTGGATGATTGCTTCTAAATCATCCACTGCTTCATATACTTGATCCTCCTTTTTAATACTGAAAAGAAGTTGAGCATCATCTTGAATACATGCTGCTGTATTTGTTCCACATGGAGCGCTATCTGTGCAAAGAGTATTAGTTAAAGATTTTTGAAGTGGGTTATTAGTTAAGGTTATTGGGCCAGTTATATTTATATCAAAGGAGTAAAATCCTTTGTCTTCAAAGAAAGCTCTAATAGCAGCAGGATCAGTATTTGCATCCTTCACTTCTACTATATCAGATGCAATGCAACCATTATTTGCTGTTACAGTTACCCCGTAAGTTCCTACATTATTAACAAGTAATTCATTATCATTTCCAATGATTTCTGTAGGGTCAAGACTGTGATTAGACCATGCGACATGAGTGTATATGTCCTCTACTTTGAGGCTAACGGATCGATTTGCGCTAACACAAACTACTGGTTTTTCGGGTTGAATAGTTACCGCGATACCTTGCGATTCTATTTCTATTTCGTTAGTTGTTTCACAAGCGGTACTGGCATTTGTCATAGTTACACCATAGGTTCCAGCCTCACGGACTATGATTTGCCTAGTTGATTCTCCTGTTGACCACTCATAGCTGAATGTGCCAGGATCAGGAATAGAAGGAATAGCTTCTAAAATAGCAGGGTTAGCATCACAAACTTCCTGGGCTGAGGTTGCAATACTAACAGTTTCTGGAGATAAAATCACTTCCGTTGAAACGCTTTCAGTACAACCAGTACTAATATTAACTAGTGTCACGGTATAAGTACCAGCACTAATAATATCTATTTCCGGAGTGGTTGCTCCATTCGACCAGGAGATATCAAATAAGTCAATGTCGTCCCAGGTTAATGCCACTAAACTAACAGATTCACCTTGACAAAGGATAGCATTACTGGGATAAATACTTACTCCTGGAGAGCTTTGTACATTAACAACAACCTCCTCCTCCGCAATCAAACTCCCATTTCCATCTGTCACATACAAAGTATAAGTAGTCGTTTCTTCTGGTTGAATAGTAGGATACTGTTGTGTCGAACCAAACTCCTCTACAAAGCCAATTTCCGGCTCCCATTTAAAGCAATAGGAAGAGGGATCATTAGGATCATCAGGACAACCAATCGTGATCGTTTCTCCCGCACAGATAGTTTGATCAGGACCAGCGTAGGGACAGTCTACCCCTGTAGCAGCCGGATTGACTGTGAGAACAAGATTATTTGAAGTACTTAGCTCGGCTGCCACTGGATTCTGCAGCACAAAAGTATAGTTGGTAGGCTCAGTGACTTCGGGTGCTAAAAAGCTACTTAAGTTGAAGCACTGGTTCCCCGTCTCACCAATGGGGAACGGAACTGTCGTAGTAGCAAAACTGCTAAAGTGCGGTGCACTATTTCCGGAGATAGCCACTTCTACACTGGCTGATGCACTGGGCGCTTCCGAGGTACTCAAGCAGACTTGCAGACCTTCCCCAGCAGTGAGAGATGCAGTGGCAGTCACAAAGGATATCGTCGACAGAGCTTGAGTACTTTGATCACTTACATTTACGGTCAATTGATTTACATTGCCGATTTCGCTGCCTACTGGAGTTTGCAAGACAAAAGAATAACTGATATCTCCACTAAGTTCCTGATCTATTGAATCGGTATTGAGCGTAAAGCATTGGTTACTTGTACTTCCTGTTGGGAAATTAATCGTTGTGGTAGTATAATCATCAAAATGAGGGCTGGCATTTCCCGACACGGCTACTTCCATGCTGACCGCTTGTTCGGGAGCCTCCGAAATGGACAAACAAACCTCAACTGAAGTGCCTTCTTCTGCATTCAAGCTACTAGTTTCAAAAGCAATACTTGGCAAAACTGGAGGTGTTGCATTTACAGTGATATTAATTTGATCCTCGCTAGTTGCACCACCATTATCAGTTGCTACTGCACGCAAGGTGTAGGTCCCAGCTATTAAACCGCCTCCTAATGCAGTCTGGTAAGGCTCACTGAATACTTCACTTATCAGTGTTTGATCGTAGTAGAACTGCACAGATTGAACAGTACCATCTGAATCAGAAGCTGTAGCGCTTATGGCAATATTCTCGTTCTCTTCAAAAGTAGCTCCATCGGCAGGTGCAGTCAAGGTGACAGTAGGAACTTCATTAGCTCCTCCTACTGGACGTCTATACAGCTTGAAATCATCAATACGGGTTCGTTCGTCGCCACTACTGGGGTCATTTGGCCCCTTGGCGATAATAAAATAGTGAGCACCATTAAGGTCGCCAAAAATGGCAGATGACATCACCTGTCCTGGCTGATTAGCTGGTATTGTAGGGACGGCTATCGGATCTCCAATAGTAGTACCACTGGCTTCTGCCACTGTATTGTGATAAAAGATTAATTCAGCACCCGCTGGGTCATCTGTCTTCAGATTCATCGATACATAGTATTCGTAAGTATCCGATAAATCCATCTGATAGGCTAAATAAGCACTATAAAAACGCAGTAGAGAGGATCGGCAGGGATCATCATCTCCACCTGTTGCTCCTTGGGTAGTACCATTAAATATATTATCCTCCCAGTTAGCGGGTAAGGGCTGGCCGGTATAGCCCGTTCCGAAGTTCTCTTCATAGATTAATTCCCAATCAGAAGGATTTCCGCCACCACCCGTATCTGTTGGATCAATAGTGATATTGATCGTCGTTTCGCCTGTGGCACCCTCATTATCTGTAGCTATCGCCTTCAATGTATAGCTTCCAGCTGCTAACCCATTTGTGATAGTCGCTTCATAAGGGGCATTGAAGTCTTCCAATAATAAGGTTTGATCCTGATAAAATTGGACCGACTGGATACTACCATCCGAATCCGTAGCGGTAGCGGCAAGTACAATGGTCTCATTTTCTTCAAAACTAGCTCCATCAGTCGGTTGAGTCAAAGCAACAGTAGGAACTTCATTGGTCCCTCCCACGGGACGGCGATACAATTTGAAATCATCGATCCGGGTTCTTTCATCTCCACCACTCGGGTCATTTGGCCCCTTGGCGATGATAAAATAATGAGCCCCATCTAAATCGCTGAAAATAGCAGAAGAGATGACTTGTCCGGGTTGATTGGAGGGAATAGTCGGTACTGTAGCTGGGGCCCCAATCACCGTTCCACTAGCCTCTGCTATTGTGTTATGATAAAAGATTAACTCAGCACCTGCCGGATCATCTGTCTTTACATTCATGGATACGTAGTATTCATAGGTATCAGACAAGTTCATTTGATAGGCAAGGTATGCACTGTAAAACCGCAATAAGGAGGATTGACATGGATCATCCTCCCCTCCCGTTGCTCCTAGCGTGCTACCGTTAAAAATATTGGACTCCCAATTCGATGGCAAAGGTTGTCCAGTATAACCTGTTCCAAAATTTTCTTGGTAAATGAGTTCCCAATCTTGAGCTTGCAAGTTCAGCAACGAAAAACTAAATAACAAGAGCAGCGTTAATTTTGACATCATAATACATTTCACTTTAAGGTCCATTATATTGGCAGCATAACAGCCTTCACCATCAGTTATATTTGCGAAGAAAAGGGTGCCGCCGAGGCGGCTTACCCGGAAACTTCACAATTAAATTTTAGGGTAAGTCTGAGATATTTCAGACTTACCGTTTTATATTTTGGTTCTCTGACAACTTTTGTGCTTTTGAGTCTGAGATTTATATTTTTAGACATAATCTAGCCTCATCGCCAGATGGCAACACTTTGTTACAGACACATTATTTGAGGGGGGTAGTACTCCGGTTCTGTAGTAAACCGCAGTAATAGCTAGAGTATTTTTTTATGTTCAGTTAATATTTCAATACATGAATAGGTATAGCTATAAACTATACAAGATTAAGCGTATTATAACGTACTTCATTAGCATTAACAATATCATCGACAGTATATTACAATGCAAATCAGCATTGAAAGGCAATGATGTGCTAATAATGAGTTAGTTACAACTAATCCTTACTATCAAGTATTATTAGTTCTATAGATAGAAAACCATCTATATGACAGAACACTGTAGCTTGTGAATTTTTTAATTGTGAAGATGTGCACGCGTTTTCAATAGCAAACATACCTATTATTTAAATAATGGCAAAATTTCTACCTATTCTTTTTCATTTTTGTTACCCGCCGAATCCTGACTGCGGGCAGGAGCCCGCGGCGTAAGACCGCGAACGAGCAGAGCTCGTCTCGGACATCCAAAAATGGGGTAAATGGAAAGAAAGATTTTCCAAACTATCGACCAACCCACCTCTGAAGTCTTGCCCGGGGATTCAATCCGCGATGGGGTTGAGGCATGGCTATCTTTTCAAGGCCATGGCTGCTTGGATGGAGCCGGTGATGGAATGGGCGCGTCCGTAGCCTTTATCTGTTAATTAGGCGCACTGCTATACAAGCAATTAGGTGCATGGACTAAGCTGCGACGTAGGCGGAGCCTACGCCGAACTGGGGTTTAATCCGCGATGGGGCGAGCTCGCAGATGCCGATCGGCAAAATTCATGTACTGCTCCCAATCATAAGGTTTCACATCATGGCCGCCGCTACGAATATGGTAGCCTACTGTCCCGGTTACGGGTTCGTCCACCTTGGGCATTTCTTGGGTGGGTAAGCCGTCTAGGCCATATAATTCGTAGACGAGGTTGGTGTTGACTGTACTTAGGAACTCTCCTTTGGGATCGGCCCAGCGGTCTTCTTCTGCGCTGGCAACGTATAGCGGGCGAGGGGCGATTAAGGCAAGGAGCTGATGCTGATCCACGGGCAAATCTCCTTCTTTTTCATTGTATTTTTTGAAATTGGTATTGAACCAGTGAGGGAAGTTGGTATTGATTCTTCTGACCGTTTCGCCGAAGGCTCTGCGACTCAAGGCGGCACCCCCGCAACCGGAATTATTGGAAATGACCAAAGCAAATCGCTCATCTAAGGCCCCCGACCATAAAGAGGTCTTTCCGAGCCTGGAATGGCCAAATACGGCTACCTTTTCTCCATCTATCCCCGCTGTTTCTTGCAAGACATCTAGTCCTCTACTCAAGCCCCAACTCCAGGCACCGATGGTTCCCCATTCATTAGCCGTTGGTGCGGTTTGTCCTTCTTTATAAAAAAGAGGATGAATTCCGTTTTGGAAACCGTCATCATAATCGGGGTCTAAATCCCCGCAGTAGATCACGGCTAGGGCAAATCCTCTTTCAATAATGCGCTCAATCGGCCAACGACTGGCCCTAGCCCCTCGGCTTGCTTCGGTGGCTTTATGATCTACTATTCCTAGTTTTTCGCTAGCCATCATCCAGCCATTAGACATGGTGATACTGGTATCGGGGTGGATGGAATGATTGCCAAAGAAATTAAGGGCCAAAAAGGCGGGAACAGCTTCGGTGGCTTCTTTGGGTTGGTACAGCATCAGTTGCATCGATGGCCCCGCTCTATCGGCTGTGAAGTAGCATTGAATTTCCTTGCGGATGGCTTTGCCTTCGAGCGCATTGGCGTCCTCCTTGGTTGTTTCCCACCAAAGTGTGTCCCTGGTAGATGCAGGAATATGACCGTACACCTCTTCTTTGAAAAGCTCAAGTATTTCGGGTCGACGCTGTTGTTCCCATTGCACTTTGTTGGATATTTTAGCCCCCGACGTGCTAGTCAACAAATCAGGCAGGTTGTAACTAGGCACTTGGGATTCATCATAATTGGGTTGCCATTCAGCAGTAGTTTCTTTTTCAGGCATATTTTTGCAGGCATTGATAGATATGAAGAGACAAATAATGAGGATAGGTGATAGATTTTTTAGCATAGAGTAGTTGATTTTCCGTTCATTTCCCGATTTGAATAATATTCATCTAAAATACGTTTTTTTGAGAAAGGTCAAACAAACGATCTGTCAGCGATTTCTCCTGTAAGGTGTTTCCGATTGAAAATGTAGCTAAAATGAGCAAATCGATACTGAAAAGTCGGAAATTGGAAGCCGGAAATTGGAAAACTGGCCTAGCCCAACCTAGGTTCCGCCTTCCGATTTCGAACTTTGACCTTCACATGAGCAACTGATGACGACCTTTGAACAAAATCATCCGCAAAAAGACCGTTCCAAAAATAATAGGGAAAGTGCTCCAGATTCTGTTTGAAATATACAATAAGACGGCTTAAAAAAGCATTGTTATCGGACAAGGGGTAAGAAGGAGTCTAGCAGGCTTATTTTTTTCCGCTGAACATGAAAGCATATCCAAGCTCAATAAAGAGCTAAAACACTCCAGTACAATTTCCATTTTTTCTCTTAATTAAGTAATGATACGTCCTTATCGCGATCAGATGAGTAGCTTTGCCGTAGCTCTTTCCTACTTCGCGTCTACAGTAATAAAAACACCTTAACTATGAAAAAAATTAGCCTATTTCTGTTTTTCTTTTCGTTTATTTCCGTGCTCAGTTTACAGGCTCAGATCAGTATTACGACTGCTGACGCACCAGCAATTGGTGACCTTTTTGTTCAATCCGCTGACACCAGTTTCAGTCAGATCAACATTGGCGAATCGGGACCTAATCGCGTCTGGGATTTTCGCCATTTATTAGTCATGGAATCAGACACGCTGCAATTTATTGCTACGACCGATGCGCCCAAAAATGAAGATTTCCCAGCGGCTACCCATGTGGGGCAAGTCGACTCCATTTATACTTATGCCCAAGTCAGGGATGATGGTCTTTATTTCCTAGGTATCGTTTCCGATTTTTTTGATGTAGATACCTTTTTCTCTTTGCGTTTTGAAGATGCGCCTCGTTTGCTGGCTTATCCCACTACTTCGACTACCACTTACACCGACACCAGTCGTTTTGATATCTCAGATTTTAGCGACGTTTTTACCGATTCGGTAAGGATTACGCAGAAAGAATTCAATACGGTCACGGTAGATGCCTTTGGTACCCTTCAGCTCCCCTCAGGCAACTTTGATGTGCTGCGGCAAAATCGGATGGTGATTACCTTCGATACGATTGAGGTGCGCAATGAAGGACTGTGGTTTCCCATCGAGGCAGGAGTAGATACAACTTATACCTATGAATGGTTGGCCAAAGAAGCTAAAGGGCCCATTTTGACGATTACCACGGCAGCAGATGGAAGAATTACGGATGTTGATTTTATCTCCAATATCATTCCTAATATTCCTGCTCCAGTGGCCGCCTTTGACATTGAAGACCGAGAAGATGGAAGTTTCCGTTTTATTGACCAATCCACCAATGAACCCAGCAGCTGGGCGTGGGATTTTGGAGATGGAAATACAAGTGCCGAACAAAGTCCCATTCACATGTATACCAGTGCAGGGAGTTTCAATGTTTGCTTAACTGCAGGCAATAGCACTGGATCGAATCAAGTATGTAAAACAGTAGAAGTATTCTTGCCGCCAGTGGCTGCTTTTGATATTGACACCATTAGTAGTGGCTCGTATGTATTCAATGACCTGTCTACGAATACCCCAATAGCATGGAACTGGGATTTTGGAGATGGCAGTACGAGTGATATTCAAAACCCCACTCATACCTACAATATACCTGGCACTTTTAATGTCTGTCTAACAGTGGTGAATGAAGTGGGTGAAAATATGATTTGTCAATCTTTAACCGTGATCCTCGTCCCCGAGGCTAATTTTGAAGTAGTAGCTATCGATAATAGCAGTTTCCAATTCAATGACCTCTCTAATAATAATCCCGAGAATTGGGTTTGGGCATTTGGAGATGGCAATACCAGCAACGAGCAGAGCCCTAGTCACAATTACGCAGCTGCCGGTGATTATGAGGTATGCCTAACCGTAGCCAATGTAGCAGGTTCCACCACTAGCTGCCAGATGGTAAGCGTGGCATTTGCGCCGGTGGCCAGTTTTGATATCGACACCTTGGATAATGGTCTTTATGGCTTCACCGATTTATCTACGAATAATCCTACCGCTTGGGCTTGGGATTTTGGAGATGGAAATACACGTGCCGAACAAAACCCAACACATAATTTTACGGCACCGGGTACTTTTACTATTTGCCTAACGGCTAGTAATGAAGTAGGGAATACGGTAAGCTGTCAAGACTTGACCGTTATCCTCAGTCCGGTAGCTGCCTTTAGCATTGTCCCCGGGGATAATGGCAACTTCACCTTTACGGATCAGTCAACGAACAATCCCACCACTTGGTCCTGGGATTTTGGCGATGGCAATTCGAGTACTTTGCAAAGTCCATCCCATATGTATGCCACACTGGGTACATTCAATGTTTGCCTGACCGTCACCAATGAAGCTGGTAATAATATTAGTTGTCAATCCGTGGAAGTAAGTCTGAGCCCGCAGGCCATTTTCACAGCTGTAATGGGCGATGATGGTGCCTATACCTTTACGGATCAATCCACCAACAGTCCGACCGCCTGGGCTTGGGATTTCGGAGACGGGACTACTAGTGATTTGCAGAATCCTAGTCATACCTTTACCGCTAGTGGAGATTTTCAGGTTTGCTTGACGGCTACCAATGATGCAGGCTCCAATACGAGTTGCCAGACGATTAGTGTTATTTTGAATGCCGTGAATAACCCCGACTTGGCCATTAGTCTAAAGGTTTTCCCTAACCCGGTCTCAGACCAAGTCGACATACAACTCAAGGATAAAAGCATCAGTCAGGCTTTTCTGCAAGTTTTCACCCTCAATGGACAAAGTCATTTCCGACACATCATTAATGGGGATATGAAGGTAGATGTTTCTCATTGGCCAGCAGGTCAATATCTAGTCATCGTATATGATACTACCGGTAAAATAGTAGGGAGAAAAAGCCTTATCGTAAATAGATAGTGCCTTGTGTTGACAGAAAGGCGACGCTTTACCTTAGGATCATTCAAATAATCCTAATGCGTTTGAAATATCTAAAGTAGGGTTGTATCTTTAGCAGGTATACAGCCCTACTTTATTGGTTCTCTGACAATTTTTGTGTTGTTGAGTCAAGTGAAAATAATAGTCACAGCTTCCGATGGTCGCTTTAGCCTCTCACTTTCACTTGACCACAAAATTGTCAGAGAAGGACTTTATTTTTCAGTTAGCCTCCGCGTTCAGGCAAGAATACATTGTATAATGTTCAAACTAAACTCAGTTCTCAACCTCCTATTCGGACTTCTTTTTCTAATCCTTTCATCTGCTTGTCAAAAAGAGGGTTCTCAAGCGATTACACTGCCGAAAAGTCTGGTGTTACCCACTGCCATAGATGACCCTAATTATGGTGCAGAATCTAACCCTACGGGTGATGTGATCGGAGGTGGTTTTTGCTATAGTCGCATCGTAGATGGAGAAGACTACCTGGTAGGAACAGTTGAAGGCTTCCTGTCTGCCCTAGAGCAAGCGCAAGCCGGTGAGATCATTCGAATTGAGGAGGATGCTACGATAGATTTAACGGGCAATATAAACCTCCAAATACCTGCTGGTGTCACATTAGCTGGTAATCGTGGAGATTGCTTTACGACTGGCCCTTTACTCATTAATAATGATATGACACCAGGCTCGGTCTGGTTTTGGGTGGATAAAGGAGTTCGTATTACAGGTCTTCGGTTTCAGGGGCCGGATGATTTATTTAAGGATATTAATTATGACTTACGGCCGGCTAAATCTTCGATTTGTTTTGCGGTAGGAGAAGCCGATGTGGAAATTGATAATTGTGAAATTTTCAAATTTAGCCGCGGTGCGATAGAGATCTATCCTGACGGACGAAATGTATATATACACCACAACTTTTTACACGATGTGCATGCTTACCCCGTTATCACACTGAATCGCTCGGGTTTGCCCGTTTTGATCGAAGCGAATCTTATTTATTGGGTTTGGCATGCCACGGCAGGCAGTGGTTATCCAGGTACGGGTTATGAGGCCCGTTACAACATCATGATTCGGCAAGCCATTCCTACTTCTTGGCTGCCTTATGGTGGAGATCATGCGGTAGATATGCACCCCTATCTAGATGTTTTGGTGGAAAGAGGCCAACGAATTGCAGGAGATGAATTGACCATTCACCACAACACCTTCCTAAATTCAGCTGAGAATGATCCTTCTGTGAATAACTCTCCAGATGCTTTTGTGCGAGGCACGCCGCGTACCCTGGCTCAGTTTTACAACAACCGCTTCCTAAATGCCTCTCCCGAGAAGGCTATCAACCATTTTGATGGAAATACCTGGGTGTATAATAACAAATATGGTCCGGAGGAAACCCTTGTAGCTATTGCTACCGAAACGACACCACAAATCATTTTCCATTCTCCCCCGCCCCCAAATATCACCCCATCGTTTATCAACACAACTAGTTTTCCGGTAGACATTAGCATCAATACGCTCAATAGCCTTTCTATTCAGTCGGTGACCATCAGCCTCAATAATGATGTTATTTATGAAGGGCCTAATGCTCCAGCACCCAATTCGTTGGTCATCGACTTCTGCCAACTGAATAATCAAGTCAACTACCATAAATTATTAGTGACCGCTACCGATAATCGAGGAATTACGGGTCAGCACATGACTATTTTTAGTGGAACTTGTGGCACTAATTAATAGCTGTAATTCAGCATTTCATGTTTACGTCTGAGCAGTTAACAGAAATGAGTAAAACGATATTGAAAAAGCGGAAATTGGAAGCGGGAAGTTGGAAAACTCACCTAGTCCAACCGAGGTTTCGACTTCCGATTTCGGAGTTCCGCTTTCATATGAGATGAACTGCTGGCTGCAATTAGTATATTCACCCTATGAATAGAATACAACACCTCATCATTGGTGCTGGGCCCGCTGGCCTGGCCATGGCTGGCAGGATGAGAAAAGCGGGCTTGGACTTTGAAATCATTGAGCAAAGTAACAAGGTGGGCAATACCTGGCACAATCATTATGATCGCCTGCATTTGCATACCGTAAAACAATGGTCACACCTCCCCCATTTGCCTTTTCCAGCAGACTATCCCCTATATGTCTCCCGGCAACAATTGACGCAGTACTTCGCTAACTATGCTGCGCATTTCAAGATTCAGCCTCATTTTGATGTGCAAGCTACAGCCATTACTAAGCAGACAGATGGCAGTTGGAAAGTCCAAACGCAAAACGGGAAAACCTACCTAGCAGAAAACGTCATTATCTCGACCGGCGTCAATCGAGTACCCAATCGACCGGAATGGCCAGGGCAAGAAAAATTCAAGGGAAGCATTACCCATAGTGTGAGTTACAAAAATCCTAGCCCTTATATCGGGAAAAGTGTTTTAGTAGTGGGCATGGGGAATACGGGAGCTGAAGTGGCCTTAGACCTGAGTGAGAAGGGGGTGGATACCTACATTTCTGTTCGTCATCCCATTAGCGTTGTCCCTCGAGATTTAAATGGTCGGCCGGTGCAGGTTACCTCCAAACAATTGGCCAAATTACCGCTAGGCTTGGGCGATTGGTTGGGCTCTCAAATCCGAAAAATTTATTTTGGGAATCTCAGTAAATACGGCTTGGAATCTTCCACGATGCACCCAGCCGTTCAACTCCGAGAAACGGGTAAAACCCCGATTGTAGATATTGGAACGATTAAGGCCATTAAGGAAGGAAAAATCAAGGTCGTTAAAGAGATCGATCATTTTACCGAAACGGGTGTTCAATTTAAAACAGGTGAGCATATTGCATTAGATGCGGTGCTTTTGGCGACGGGCTACAAGGCCAAAGTAGAAGATTTTCTCGAACGAGCAGAAGAACTCCTGGACCAATACGGATGCCCGAGTCAGCCCATTGCCGAGGCATTCCACCAAGGCATCTACTTCTTAGGCTTTGACAACTATAAACTAGGCGGGATCATCGGTACTATTAATACAGATTCTCAGTTGATTTTGGAGCATTTGCAAAAGTAACTAAGCTATTTGCCCCATTTCTTAGGAGAAACAGCTGTTAATACTCATCGAGCGCAAGCACTCATCACTACTAGGTACTTAGATCGTCACCCATTTACCCAGCTTTGCACTTTCAAAAACACCATCAATAACCTGCATATTAGCAACTGCATCGGACAAAGGTGTCGGAACCGGGCTATCCTCTAAAATCGCTTTCGAAAACAGATCCCCTTGGAGGGTGTATTGATCCGCTACCTCCAATTGGATCGTTTCTCTTTCTTGCCCTTGATGAAGATAGATATTGCAGGCTTCTTCTTGTGGGGCGTTGAACGGGATTTCAATCTCAATTCGACCAGTTGTACCATAGATATGTACTACTTGGTGCGGCGCCATCTGTGTGCTACAGGTAAAAGTAGCGGTCACCTCTTCGAATGCTAGTATTCCCGACGCCAAACGGTCCATTTTCATGACGGGGTCTAGCTCTACGGTGCCCACTACGCGTTTAGGCTCCTGCCCTGTAATAAAGCGAGAGAGAGAGATGCAATAGCAGCCAATATCCAGCAAACCACCGCCACCGATTTCCGCTTGGTTCCTTACATTATTCGGATCTGCATTGTAATAGGAAAAGGTGGAATTAATCGTCACCAATCGTCCTATTGTCCCTTCATCTACCAAAGCTTTCGCCTTGATCCATTGGGGATGATGACGATACATAAAAGCCTCCATCACTTTCAGTTGGGGATACTGCTTGGTTTGTTCTAATAATGTAGCCGCGTCTTGTGCATTCATCGCAATGGGCTTTTCACAAAGTACGTGCTTTCCAGCAGCCAAACACTTGAGTGTCCATTCTACGTGAAGATGATTAGGTACGGGAATATAAATAGCCTGAATATCGGGATCTGCCAATAATCCTTCATAAGAATCGTAGGCTTTGGGTATTCCCAATGCTGCGGCTGTGGCTTCGGCCGCGGCCAAGCTTCTAGAGCAGATAGCATCGATAGAAGTATATTGTCCTTTTTGCATGGCAGGAATCACCTTAGTTCGTCCAATTTTAGCCGTGCTGAGTATCCCCCAAGAAATGGTTTGCATAGGTTGTTTTTTAGCGAAGTTATCCCTTACAGGAGCAAGATAAGTCTTGAACTTCGTTTTTGAAAGTTAGCTATCAAATTGTTGGAGGAATTGTAAAACAGATCGCCGATAAGTTTGGCCGATCGGGATGCAATGTTCTTGGATCAGTATTTGCCGACCTTGAATGGAATCAATATGATGTTTGGCGACCAAATAGGATTTATGTACGCGAATAAACGCCTGCGCCGACAAGGCGCGTTCTGCTTCCGATATTTTTTGAGGAATCGTAATCACTTGATCAGGAAGATAGTATTTACAATAGTTTCCATAGGCCTCAATCCATAGGACGTCTTCTAGTTGTAAACGATAATATTTCTTGTCTGCTTTGACAAAATGAAGTGGATGTGCCTCCTTCTCGATAGCCGGTGTTGGTGGCGACTTCATCGTACGCAGCTTATTAATCGCCTTGAGAAAGCGTGCAAGAGAGAAGGGCTTTAAAAGATAGTCAGTCACTTCAAATTCATACCCTAGCAGGGCGTATTCCTGATGGGCCGATGTAACGATAACTGCCGGAGGTGCTGTCAGTGTTTTCAGTAAATCAAGACCGGATAATTTGGGCATATGAATATCCAAGAAAAGTAAATCTACATGCTGTTGTTGTAACAGATTGATAGCTGACAGTGCATCAAAACAGTTGGCTACTTTATTCAATTGAGAAAGTCCCTGGCAATAGTTTTCTAGGATGCGATGAGCAATCGGTTCATCATCGATAATGGCATAACGGATCATAATAAATTCAACTTAAGTTGGGCGAAAAACACATCTTCTTGCTTACTCAATTCCAAGCTATGTTTTGCTGGAAACAATAGGGCAAGTCTTTTCCGGAGGTTCTTAAGGCCAATACCCGGAATCGAAGCTATTTCAGGATCAAAATTATTCTCTACAGTATATTCCAGGTAATTATCTCTCGATAATAAATGGATATGTAAATAGGCTTCATTCAGCAAGCGCTCAACCCCATGTTTAAAGGCATTCTCTAGTAAGACAACCAGTAATAAAGGAGGCAAATGTACTTCTTCTTCCTCTGCTTCAACTGTAAATTGAATGTTGACCGTCTTCTGGTAACGCAACTGGTGCAGGCTAATATATTGCTTTAAATAAGTCAATTCATTTTTCAGTGGTACACATTCCTTTTCTCCATCATAGATCGTGTATCTCATCAAATCAGACAAGACCAAAATCATCTTCGGCGCATCGCTTGAGCGCTCCACACTCAGCCCGTAAAGATTATTGAGGGTATTAAAAAAGAAATGCGGATCCATCTTACTTTTGAGTAAGGCTAATTCCGCCTTTAGTTGGGTATTTTTCAATTGTCGATAATCATTCCATTTACTGAACCCCCAGGAGATAATGAGGTAAAAAGCACTGCCAAAGGACAAACTCCCAAAAAGGTAAAAATAGATCGCATAGCTTCCCTTCTCTCCCAGGTCATGCAAATTGGCCCATTCCCACTTGCGCTGATATTCTGCCATCCCAATAAATGAGACTAGGAAAAGGCCAAAGAAGAAAGATTTGGGCCTTACGCCACAATTACACCATTATCGAATGCCCAACCTGAACCCTGCATTGGATCTGCTCTTGCACCCTTACAAGGGTACCAATGTATACACGATTCTACCTGCCAAGCTACCTACAGAAGAATATGTGATTTTAGGGGCCCACTATGATTCCAAATCCAATTGTCCAGGTGCCGTAGATAATGCAACAGGGACGGTAATGGCTTTAAGTATTCTGGCGCAGCAAGTAAAGGTACCTGGTCGAAAGAAAAATCTATTGGTCGTATTATTTGATCAGGAGGAAGAAGAACTAATCGGCAGTAGAGCCTTTGTCGATTTTTTGCTTCGAAGAGCCTATCAAGTACACTCCGTCCATACTTTTGATATGGTAGGCTGGGATGGCGATCAGAACAAAGAAATTGAACTCGGTGCTCCCTCCCCTTCATTGGCTGAGCGATACCAAAACCATGCTGCTCAGCACGGTATTCCCATTTATATTTCGGCAGGCGGATCGACTGATTATCAGGCTTTCCGGGAAGCGGGTTTCAATGCAACAGGCGTGAATGAAGCATACACCAAGCGTGATTCTAGCCCTTATAAGGATACGCCAAAGGACGTATTTTCAACTGTTAATTTTGATTATTTGGCTCACACTACGCTTTTCGTATCAGAAGTCATCCAAACCATACTCACTGAATAGCATTTATTCTAATAAATACCTATAGAGATGCAGCTAACAAACATAAAAGAAAAACTAAGCCTCTTTGATGGCCTATTAGTGACCAGTCTACTAGCGTTTGGGGTGAAAGGCTGTACTTACCTACTATTGGGGCAAATATGGCTAATTATAGCTGCCCTACTACTAGGCAGCTGGGTTATTTATTCCTTTTATTTTAGTCCAAACAGGAAGTACATCCCAATTCGAATTTGGGGAATCCTGCTGATACTTTGGGGTTTGACACGAGGGATAATTGGACTCTTGATTACAATATCCCCCATTGCAGATATACATGTAAATAGTCAATTTGGGTGGCAGGGAAACCTCCTGAGTACCATAGCTATCGGGGTAGGGTATTATTTAAGCAGGGCGGCAAAAAGAGGAATAGCATCAACTAACAAGTGAATTAAGGGCTGTCGGGTTAATCTATTATTCGGTAGAGCAAAGGTTGATTTAGCAGGAGATTTCTTTTAAGTAATGATCAAAAAATAACTTCTCGATTTTGCATATGATCTTTTGGCGCTATACTGCGTTATTTTTTTCAGCGATAACGCTGCTATCCCTTCAAAAAATGCCTTCCCGATAGCTATCGGGATCACCAAAATCTCTATCTCAAAATGCGGAACTTATTCTTTGTCCATTACTAAGGTAACTTCTTCATATTAGGTGTTAACTTTTTTTCCTATGTTGTAAAACAAACGAAAATCAACTTAACATGAAGCAGCAACTCTTTCACCTATTGGGCCTCGGTCTCCTCCTCTTATTTACGGCTTGTAAAGCAGGAGAAGAAACAGCGGAAGCCCCTAAACGTCCGAATATTCTTTTCGCCATTGCCGATGATGTCTCATTTCCACATATGGGGGCCTATGGCGCCGACTGGGTTAAAACCCCGAATTTTGACGCCGTAGCGAAGAACGGCATCCTCTTCCAAAATGCCTACACTCCTAATGCCAAGTGTTCGCCCTCGCGCGCTATCATTTTAACCGGGCGAAACAGTTGGCAATTGGAAGAGGCAGCCAATCATGTCCCCTTTTTCCCAGCCAAGTTTAAGACCTTTTTTGAAGCCTTAAAAGACAAGGGTTACTTCACAGGTCATGTGGCTAAGGGTTATGCTCCCGGCAAGCCCGGAATGATTGATGGTAAACCCAGAGAATTGGTCGGCAAGGCTTATAATCAACTCAAGATCACCCCACCCACAACGGGAATAGGCGCCTTTGACTATGCCGCCAATTTTGAAGACTTTCTCAGTCAAAGAAACCCAGCGGATCCGTTCTGTTTTTGGTATGGCTCCTATGAGCCCCATCGAGCTTATGAATATGGAACGGGCCAGCGGCTAGGCGGTAAAGCGGTTACGGACTTGGATGACTTATTTGCCTTTTTCCCTGATACGGATTCGGTAAAAAATGACGTATTAGACTATGCCTATGAAATAGAATACTTCGATCAACACCTAGGCAAGATGCTACAGCTGCTGCGAGAAAATGGGGAATTAGAAAACACCTTAATTATTGTAACTGCTGATAATGGAATGCCTTTTCCGAGGGTTAAGGGGCAGGTCTATGAACGTTCCAATCACCTTCCGCTCGCGATCATGTGGGCTAAAGGGATAAAGGATCCGGGACGAATGGTAGAGGAGTTTATTAGCTTTGCCGACTTCGCACCTACGGTATTGGATGTGGCTGGCATAAGTATTGAAGAGGCTGGGATGCAAAATTTTGAAGGTAAAAGTATTCGAGATATTCTCAGCGGAGAACGTACTACGGCTTACCGAGATCATATGATTATTGGAAAAGAACGTCATGACATTGGTCGACCTAATGATGTAGGTTACCCCGTGAGAGGAATCGTGAATGGAGAATATCTCTATTTAATGAATTTTAAGCCGGAGCGTTGGCCAAGTGGAAACCCGGTAACCGGCTATCTCAATTGTGATGGCAGTCCCACCAAATCTGCTATTCTCCATAGCCGTCGTAATGAGGGGAAGCCCTTCTATTGGGACTTATCTTTTGGGAGACGACCTTCCGAGGAATTGTACCATATCGCATCCGACCCAGATTGTATCCAGAACTTGGCTGGAATAGTTGAGCACGCTAGTGTACAAGCCCAACTCAAGGAACAATTATTAGCCGAGTTGAAAGAGCAGCAAGATCCTCGTGTACTAGGCAATGGGGATGTCTTTGATAATTATATCTACTCGGATGACCGGACCCGTAATTTTTATGAACGTTATCAAAAAGGCGAAATTAAGGCTACGCAAGCGGGTTGGGTGAATCCGGATGATTTTGAGGAAGGGGGGGAGTAGGGTGTTGCGGGTTGCGGGTTGTGACACCCCGCAACCCGCAACCTTCATTAGCTCCTATATCGCTAAAACATCTCTTTGACCTATATCAATTACTCATTCACCACGCTATCATTTAAATCTCCATATTTGAATGCATGATAGTCCAAATTATCAATGTCTCCATCTAGAAAAAAGGTTTGATCTATATTTCCTACTTCAGCAAAGGGATTGGCTGGATTCTGGAATTGATAACTAGTGGGAATAAAGCCCCAATTCCGGCCCTCAGGTAGTTCCGCAATGATACCCAAAATCATTAATCGAACGCTGATTAGGTCTGCCACAGAGAGGCTATTCGAACCATTCACATCGCCCGCTAGCAATTTAAGTGCGGATAATGCATCACCTATTCCCAAGATTTGACGGTGCATCAAAACGAGGTCATAGGTGGATAAGCCATTTAAGGGGGAGCCACTTTTCTTGATGTTGAGCGAATAGGTTTGCCCCGTAGCAATGTTTTCAAAAGAATAGGATCCAACATTAGCAGCAGTGGCTACTACCACTCCATTTCCATCTAGCAGTTCGACGGTCACCCCAGCTAAAAACGCCCCGCTGACATCCGTTACCTTCCCACTAACCGTGGCCGTTTGTCCGTATAAAACAGTAAAAGAAACTAAGGTTATTAAAAGACTAAGTAAAGTTTTCATATAGCTTATATTTTAATTTTAGAACACAAAAAGATATCCATTTGAAACCTGATCGTCACAGGTTTCGAAACCATCATTCAATAGCTGTAAATCGCAGTAATGAATTGAAAGATCTAATCCAAAAGAGAAAAGAAGGGCAGTCCAATTTTAGCATTTAGATGAAACTAGACTGCCCCTACTCTATTGCTTGATGACCTTTTTAAATACCACACCTTCTGACCCTACAAAACGTAGGAGATAGGTGGTAGATGGAAGGCCTTCGAGGGAAATCTGATTCATAGCTTTATATTCCTTTATCAATTTCCCATTCGTATTGAACACTTGAACATAGTCCATTTGAACATCCAGGTACTGGATGAAAATCTCAGCTGTAGTTGGGTTGGGATACAATTTGAGGCGCTGTGCAGCAAGGACGTTCTCTGTAGCTAAAGGTGATTCATTGATCGCAGCTACCGTCTCTACTTCATTTACAATGATCTCTTGCTCATTACCGCGAATCAATCGAATATTCTCCACTGAAAAGTCCATTTCGTATTCATTATCGCGGAAAATAACATCCTCAATGGTCAGAGATAGGACGCCAATCCGCCCACTGCCATTTACCTCCATCTGATCAATGCGGCTTAGTCCTATATGGATGCGGTGGTTATCGGGATCATCTCT
>Ga0070726_10001224_pt1 | contig 26731 bp, 22 predicted proteins | sample tdAd471_FD_67275 | JGI IMG/M metagenome (GOLD analysis project Ga0070726, IMG submission 67275) | Marine sediment microbial communities from the Atlantic coast under amendment with organic carbon and nitrate - tdAd47.1 | ecosystem: Environmental > Aquatic > Marine > Coastal > Sediment | place...
GTCCGCAGGGCGGAACGGTCGCATGGAAACGACCAGTGGGCCATGAAATCGACCGACCGATTCGCAGTCGATGCTGGTACGAAACATGGGGACGTTGCATTCGAGTTCGACGTGCCGGACCGGGAGCCCGGCTTCAAGCAGTGCCGCTTCAAAGGTGAACGAACAGCCGATGAGAAAGGCGACAAGGTCGTCCCGCCAGAGCGAGTTGATCTCGGTGGGGTCGTCGATGAGTTCGCCGTGCTTCCAGACTCGATAACGTGGCAGGTCGGTGCGGAGGTCGGCGTCGGGGGCGAGCCTTCGCGGGACAAACTCGCCAGCAGGCAGAACTTCGAGCAGCGGGCACGGTTTCGGGTTTCGACGGCAGAACTCATGAAACTCGTCGGCGTCGGCCTGCGGCAGAATGACCAGATTGGCCTGAGCGAATCCGGGAGCCAGACCGGACGTCTGCTCCGACCAGCTGCCGCTGCGACAGGCGCGACGGACTTCTGCCGGAGTACTCGGGCGATTCGACATTCGAGTCGGTGGGGCGTCATCAGAGGTGTCCGGTCGGTCGACAGTTCGGTCTGCCATGATCAGTCCGCGTTGCGAGTGGTCAGGTTTGCCCCGATCATGCTCCGTTGAGCGAGGACTGGCTTCAAGCCTGCTCGCTGTTCGGTCCCGAATTCTGACTCCGCGCAGGACAGCTTGATGACGGCCCCGGAAACTCCCGTTTCGCCCCGGCTTCCCGAGCAAGTCGGGCCGTGGAAGATTGAACGCCGGCTGGGCGCGGGCGGAATGGGCACCGTCTATCTCGGAACGCATGAGGAGACCGGACAGCTGGCCGCGGTCAAAGTGCTCTCGGCAGGACTCTCGCGCGACCCCGGAGTCGCTGAGCGGTTTCGGCGCGAGGCGGCCACGCTGCGAAAACTCAGCGGCCCGCATATTGTGACGCTGTTCGATGACGGGGAGGATGAACGGCTCGAACAACTCTATTTCGCGATGGAATTTGTCGAGGGGCAGACGCTGGCCGATCGGCTGCGCGAGCAGCGGCGGTTGAGCTGGCACGAAGCCATCGACATTGCTCTGCAGATCTGCACGGCGTTAAAGGCCGCTCACGTTGCCGGCGTCATTCATCGGGACCTCAAACCGTCCAACCTGCTGATCGGCACGGACGGAGTCGTCAAGCTGACTGACTTCGGCGTCGCTCAGGTCTTTGCTGCCCAACGGCTGACTGTCACTGGTGGCGTGATCGGCACGGCCGAGTACATGTCTCCCGAGCAGGCGGAAGGGCGGCGCTGCACAAAGCAAAGCGACCTCTATTCACTGGGAGCTGTGCTCTACGTGATGTTGACCGGCCGGCCTCCGTTTACCGGCAACTCACCGCTGGACATTCTGCGGCTGCATCAGACCGGGCGGTTTGATCGTCCGAGTCTGTACGCACCGGAAACGCCGCGATTGCTTGAGGAAGTTGTCTGCCAGTTGATGGAGAAGGATCCGGCCAAACGGTTTCAGGATGCTCATGTGGTCTCGCTGCGACTGCGTGAGGTGGTCCGCCGTGTCGAACTCTCGAACGTTGACGAAACGCTGGCTCAGAACCAGTCCCGCATTCAGATCGAGGCGCCCACCATCGCGACTGACGAGCGGGGTGACGAGTCGACGCGAACAGCGAATCCGCGCGGTCCGGGCCCGGCCACGATGATGCGCGACGCCGTGGCCACGGAGATTCGTAAGACACACGAGAAATCGCCGCTGGCGCAGTTCTTCGATAATACCTGGGTGCTGATCGGCTGCCTGGCCGTGCTGATCGGCGGTGTCTGGTGGGCAGAGTCCGGACCGCAGGAGCCGCCCGCCGACGACGTTGAGGACATTGCGGCAGCGTCCTCTGAGGTGGATCGTTTTCAGCGGATGGCGCGATCGCTGAGTCGTTCCGGCGATCTCTCGCGCGCCGAACGATTGTTGACGGCACTCGACGCTGTGCTGTCAGAGGATCCGGATCGCGGCGAGGAAGCACGCGATGTCGCCCTGCAGTTGCGCGAGATGCGCGAGCGTCGGGAGCGGGATGGCGGCACGAAGCCTCTGCTTGCCGATTCGCTGAAGCGGGTCGACGAGCTGGCACGCCGCGGGGACCTGAAGGCCGCTCGCGAACTGCTCGACCGCCTCTCCGTGCTTTACGAATTCGACTCAACCGCCGAACCGTTGCTTCACGACACGGCACGGTTTCTGGACCAACGGTTTCTCGACGGGCAGGCCGCAACCGACGGGCGGGCCGCGGCTGACGAGTGAATGGCTGCCGGTTTCAACGGCTGGAAACGCCGTTCCGGATCGGCTGCTGCGTTCTCGATTCCGCCTGATTGGCTGCTGGTTGTTCCGTCCAGGGACAGCGATATACTCGCCGGGAACGTCAGCGGTCGCGTGATTTGCCGCTGGCCAACGGACGCCAGGCAGCAGAAAAGAGTGTCATTGTGCTCGTCGAAATGGAACTCGCGCGGATCATCATCAGCGAGATCAACGGTCAGCAGGTCGTTTATCTGCGGGAGAAGGACGGCGAACGCGCCTTCCCGATTCTGATCGGTCTGTTTGAGGCGACGAGTATTAACCGTCGGCTGACAGAGTCCGCCCCGCCGCGTCCGCTGTCGCACGACCTGATGAAGGGCATCATCGAAGGAATGGGCGGCACGCTGCAGGATGTCGTCATTACCTCGATGATCGAGCATACCTATTACGCTCTGCTGCGGATCGAGCTGGCTGACGGGACAATCGCCGAAATCGATGCGCGACCGAGCGACGCGATCGCACTCGCTGTGCATCACGATCCGGTCTGCCCGATCTTTGTGGAAGAAGATGTGCTCGAGAAGGTGACCTGACCATGCCGCCGTGTTGCAGTGATGTCTGGAGTGCGGCGTGTGCTCGCGGAGCAGCGCAGGCAGTGCCGCCCATTCCGTCAGACTGCGACATCGGATGGTCCATGACGAACTGCCGCTTTCCCGAACTGACTCCTGACAGGCTGTGACGCGGTATGATTCTCGAAGGAGTCGTCACGAGTCAGAACTCGCTCGGCGAGTTGAACGTCGCGCCGATGGGGCCGATCGTTGAACCCGACATGCGACGGTTGGTGCTGCGGCCGTTTCAAACCTCGACGACGTTTCAGAATCTGAAACAGCATCCGTTCGGTGTGCTGCACGTTGTTGACGATGTCCTCCTGCTGGCACGGACGGCGATTGGCCGGCTGGACGAAGCTCCGGAATCGTTTCCGGCGTTACGCGTTCCCGGTCGCGTGCTTGCTGGCGCGTGCCGCTGGTATGAGTTTCGAGTGGAATCGATTGACGACTCGGAACAGCGGACGCGAATCGAGGCCGTCGTCGAGCACAGCGGTCGCCTGCGTGACTGCTTCGGGTTTAATCGAGCGAAACATGCCGTCATTGAAGCGGCCATCCTCGCGACGCGAATTCATTTGCTGCTTCCCGACGAGATCCGCGAGCAGTTTGTGCGACTGCAGACGATTGTGGAAAAGACAGCCGGGCCGGACGAGCTGACAGCATTTCGGCTGCTGGACAATTTTGTGCGCGGCAAACTGCCATCGAGCGAATCGGTGGCCGCACCGCAGGCGGAGGGCAAACCATGAACGCCGCCGGTCCCAGTGAGACTCCGCCGCACTCCGTGACCGTCACTACCGGATCACGACTGCACTTCGGACTCCTGACACACCGCCCTCAGTCGGGGCGCGAGTTCGGTGGCCTGGGCGTGATGATCGGCTCGCCCGGATGGCAGGTCACTGTTTCAACGCCGGCTTCACAGCCAGCGACCGCCGCTGCGTCGCCGGACGCCGCTTCTTCAGCGGACGCTTCTTCAGAGGACGCTTCTCCGGCCGACGCCACGTCGTTACCGGGCTCTGTCGCTTCCCGGAAAGCATGTGTCACCGAAGCCGGTTCTGAGATCCTGAACGACGTTCGCATCGACGCGTCCGACGCCGCCCTGCTCGCGTGCGCCGACATTGAAGCGCGGATTCATCGCATCCTCGCTCACTGGAGTCGTTCGGTTCGCGAAAACGTTCTGGAGATGTCGCGTCTGAACGTGCACGTTGACAAGGCGATTCCGGGGCATCGTGGACTGGGGTCCGGAACGCAACTGGGGCTCGCGATCGGACGGGCACTGAGCGAGTTATCGGGCGAGACGTTCGTGTCCACGGAGACGCTCGCCGAACGCACCGGTCGCGGACTGCGATCAGCCGTCGGCACCTGGGGGTTCGAGTCGGGCGGCTTGATCGTCGACGGCGGCAAGCTTCCCGAGCAGTCCGTCGGAAGCTGCGTTGCGCGCTGTGACTTTCCGGAAGCCTGGCGATTTCTGCTCATCGCCCCGTCCGGCGGATACGGATTGTCGGGAGCCGACGAAGTCGCCGCGTTCGAACGGCTGCAGGGAATGCCGACCAGCCGGACCGAGCGTCTGTGCCGGATTGCTTTGATGGATCTTCTGCCGGCCATCGCCGACGCGGACATCACCGCCGCCTCGACCGCGCTGACCGAATACGGGCGGGTCTCCGGCGAATACTTCTCCGTCGTTCAGGGAGGCGTGTTCGCTGACGACCGAATGGCTGAAATCGGTCGTCGTGTCACACATCGCGGTCGCGGGTTCTTCCAGACATCGTGGGGTCCAACCTGCGCCGCACTCTGTGCCAGCGATGACGAACTCGCCGACCTGCAACGAGAACTCGAAGCAGACAGCTCTGGTTCCCTGACACTGATCGCCGCCCGCCCGCTCAACCGAGGAGCGTCGGTGATCACTCAGCCCGCTGACTGAGGAGCGTGTCGGAGACTTCCCGATTTGGAATTGAGATCCATTCGCCCCGTGTTTCAACACGGGGTTTCGACGGTAATGAAAATGGTTGGGTTCGACCGCCAGTCCGCAGCAAAGTGGCAGGCTGGCGATCAGGCGATCGTGGCTTCGAGCGGAAGTAGACGGCGAACGTTCAGTTTTTGTGGGTCCTGCCGCGGGTACTCACACACGGCGGCGTGCTCTATTCTCTGGAGCCCTCGTTGCCCGTCCCGATTCGCTCCTGTTCTTCAGCCCCAGACCGTTCTGATGTCACGATTGTTTGCCCCGCTGGTTGTGATCGTCGTTCTGCTGAGCGGCCTGGCTGTCGGCGTCGCCCGTGCGGCGGATACAGCGCCGCGCTCCCGGCGTCCTCCAAACATCGTGCTGTTCCTCGTCGACGATATGGGCTGGATCGACCCGGTCTGTTACGGCAATCCGTTTCACGACACGCCAAACATCGACCGTCTTGCCCGCCAGGGAATGCGATTCACCGACGCGTATGCCGCCTGCCCGGTCTGCTCGCCAACGCGGGCCAGCATTCTCACGGGACGCTACCCGGCGACAGTCAACCTGACCGACTTCATCCCTGGTCACTGGCGACCGTGGGACAAGCTCGTTGTCCCGAAGTTCAATCAGCACCTGCCACACACCGAGGTCACGATTGCGGAAGCTCTCAAACCGGCGGGTTATGTATCCGCGTCGTTCGGCAAGTGGCATCTCGGCGGGCCGACGCACAACCCGGACAGTCAGGGCTTCGATGTGATGCTCGTCACCGGCGGCCGGCACTTCTTCCCGAACTTCCGCACAACTCCGACAGCCGACATCGAAGACGGAGCGTACCTCGCCGACGTACTGACCGATCACGCGGAACGTTTTATGGAGCAGCATCGCGACAGGCCGTTCTTCCTCTACCTGCCCCATTACGCAGTACATATTCCGCTCGAAGCGAAGCAGGAGCTGATCGCGAAATACGAACGCAAGCAGCCGAAGCCACCTGGGCGAGTCAACAATCCGGTCTACGCGGCGATGGTCGAACACATTGACCAGAGCCTCGGTCGCATCATGGCGAAGCTCGATGATCTACAGCTTGCCGACGACACGCTGCTCGTTTTCTTCTCGGACAACGGCGGGCTTTATCAGAGTGTTTCGCGGAAGGGCGACCCGGTCATGGTCAACACGCCGCTGCGGGACGAGAAAGGTTCGCTGTACGAAGGCGGCATTCGCGAACCGCTGATCGTTCGCTGGCCAGGCAGGATCGCTGCCGGTACCGAATGCAGCGTTCCGGTGTCGAGCGTCGATCTGCTGCCAACGTTCGCAGACATCGCGGGTCCGAAAACGGAAACGTCTCTGACCAACCGCCTCGACGGCGTGAGCCTCGCCCCGCTACTGACTCAAGCCGGATCGTTCCCGTCGCGATCGCTTTTCTGGCACTACCCGCACTATCACCACACAACGCCCGCTGGAGCGATCCGCAAGGGAGACCTGAAGCTGATCGAGTACTTCGATGACGGGCATCTCGAACTCTACGACCTGAGCAGCGACCTCAGCGAGAAGCACGATCTGGTGGCTGAGCGGCCTGACGTCGCAATGTCTCTGCAGCAGGAACTCGCTGCCTGGCGACAGAGCGTGGGCGCGAACATGCCGACGCCGAACCCGGACTACGATCCCGACAAGGCCACGCAATTTCAGCGACGCCCCCGACCGCAGCCGGCTCGGCAGAAGCGACGACCAGCCGGAGCTGCGAAATCGTGACGGCTGATGTCGACCAGGAAAGCTCGCCGGATGACGATCAGCGGTTGCGAACGCGCGTTGGCCGGGGACTGCTTGTCGGGCTGATTGTTTGCGGCGGACTGATTCTCTGGGCGGAGACGCAGCGGCTCAGCGAACACGGCGGCTTGAGCATCGAATGGCTGTTCGACATGAACGTCGACAGCTCGCCGTTCGCGATTCTGTTTGTGCTGCTGCCACTTTTCTGGCTGCCGCGTTCCCCGATCCTCGCGCACTCACCGAGCTGGCTGCGCGCGATCGAGTCCTGGCTGGCTGAAGGACCACAGAAATCAGACGAGTCTGCAGCACCGTGGCGGAGTCGGCTGCGGACGCTGACCGGAGTCCTGATCGTTGCCGGCGTTTCGACATCGACGTGCCTGCGTGTTGCCTCAACCGAAATCGCCGGTACCGGTAAATCGTTCGCCGAGTTGCCGCCGGGCTTTCATGACGAATTCAGCTACAGGTTTCAGGCGGAAACCTACCTTGCCGGACGCTTCTCGTTTCCGAGCCACCCCGAAGTCCCGCGACTGTTCGACCAGATGCATGTGCTCAACGAAGGCCGGTTTGCGAGTCGCTACTTTCCCGGTGCGGGAGCATGGTTCGCTCCGTTTCTGGCGACGGGGAACGTGTATGCCGGAGCGTGGGCGGCGACCGTCCTGACGTGCGTCTTCGTGTTTCTGTCCGGCCGCGAGCTGGCCTGCAACGGCGTCGGCCTGATCGCTGGCCTGCTGGCCGCCCTGTCACCGGGCATCGACCTGTTCGGCAACACACTGCTCGCCCACCAGCCGACACTGGTCGGCCTCGGCCTGTTCCTCTGGCAGTTCCTGAAACTGCTTCGCCGCCTGCGAAATCACGGGTGGCTGGGGTCGAGTGCAGCGAGCCCCCGGTTTACGACGCTGTTGACACCTCTCGCCCCCGCATTCCTGTCAGGCACCGGCCTGGGCTTTGCTATGCTCTGCCGCCCGATGTCCGCCGCCGGCTTCGCTCTGCCCTGCGGAATCTGGCTCGCCGCCTGGGGAGTCCGCCACTTGCGGACGCAGTTCCAGCTTGTTCTTACCGTCGCCGCTGCGCTGGCCGCTCCGTTGATCGTCGCGTTCGGAGTGCTCGGTGTTGCCAACAACGCAATCACCGGCAGTCCGACACGGACGCCGTACCAGCTCTACACCGAACTCTTCACACCGAGGCACATGTACGGTTTCAACAATGTCGAACGTGCGCAGCCGCTGCTGACCGACCGGGTTCTGGAGAACTACGACCGCTGGGCCGAGAACCTTGATGCGTCGCTGGCCGCAACAAACGTCTGGCATCGGCTGCTGGCCAGCTGGCAGTGGACCCTGGGCATCGTCGCTCTGCTGCTCTCACTGAGCGTCTTCCTGGCAAGCGGGCGACAACTGCTGGACACGCGTTGGTGGCTGATCTTCGCTGGCATTGTCTCGCTGCACGTTGCCCATATTCCGTACTGGTACGACGGCATTCTGCACTGGCATTACGTATTCGAGTCCGGCGTGCTGTGGTGCCTGCTGGCGGCGGCGGCGACGCTGCTGATCGTGCGGTATTCGCGAGTTTCCGAACGTCGCTGGCTGACGGTCTGGTGGCTCCTGCTGCTGACGACTTCAGCCACGTTGAATCAGATTGCCGTGCCTCCCTTCTGGGGAGCGTCACGGCTTGAGGCCGGTATCAACCAGTTCGCGTTTCCTCGCGCCCGGTACGAGTTCTTCCGTCAGTTGCTGGACCGCCATGCGACCGAACGTCCGGCACTGCTTCTCGTCCGACACGACCCCGACGACCGACACCTCGACTATGTGGCGAATCATCCGTCGCTGACCGGCGACCTGCTGATTGGCCGGCTGCCGATGGACCAGCAGACTTCGGAAGAAGACACAGTCACCGCGGCAGGGAAGGCGTTTCCCGATCGAGCGATCTATCTTTTCGATGCGAAGTCCGGCCAGCTGGCCCTGCTGCGCCGATCGTCCGGCCGATCAGAGACGTCCTGGAAATCATCGTCGTAGCGACCGTCGCCAGACGGTGGGTTTTTCAGGCCGTTCGTGGTTCACGCACGACACCACGCTCTGGCGAGCGTAGCTACGGACGAAAACCGGACAGCTGACCGTAGCGAAACTCGCGCAGAGTTTCGGACCATACTGCCGAAACTCTGCGCGAGTTTCGCTACAGAGACGCGTCAGCCGGAACTCACCGCGTTACGTAAACCGGGCTGCTCCACGCGAGCGACTGGTCGATCTGCGTCACTCGGATCCAGTAGGGAAATTCGCCGGCGACCGGTTCTGTGTCGACGAAGTCCTGTTCGAATGACTGCGGGCCGCTCGCGTTCGGTGGCGGACCAATCTGAGCGAACCGGTTGACGCCGCCCGCATCGATACGATGCTCGCTGCACTGAACATCGCCGAGCCTCACCGTGAAAGTCGCCGGCCCGGTTGCAAACGTTAGCTCCGTCGAATCATCGCCGTGGACTCGCACGAGAACTCCCGAGGCGTTGCCGGCAGTCTGGCAGGTCCAGCCGATCTCTGTCGGCGAAACCTCTGTCACACGATCCTCCGTTGATTGAAAGTTGATCGGCTCGATCAATTCGACGGTTCCGTTCGAGACCAACAGATTGCCATCCCAGTTGACCCGCTGCAGCCGCGCCGTCCCCTTGCGTTCCGTGCCGCCCCAGAGGATGCGCAGTTCGGTCGCTTCACCGGCTGAAGCGGCCGGCGGTGAGACGGACCACGACTGGATGACGTCGACGCCGCGAAACAGGTCGACGCGTTCGATCGGCTGCGATCCGTCGACGCGAAACCGGACCGTTGGTGCTTCCGAAGTCTCATGTTCCGAGCCGAGCGGCTGTCCGTCGACTTCGAACCACAAACGTATTCGCTCGCCGGTCGTCGCGTAACACCGTCGCTGCTGCAACGCTTCCCACAGTGCTTCCTTTGTCAGCTCGGTCGCGTAGACAGCGGTCAGGCCGTTCCGCAGATTGCGGATCAGCCGCCGTCCCGGATGGTCGGCTCCGGGACGCCCCATGACTCCGTCGGTACCAGCCGTCAGGCCAACGCGGTAACCGCGAGCGAGCGCTTCCATGAAGAACCACTCGACGGTCCCATGCGTCGAATGCGTCTCGCACAGTCGTTCGATCTGCTGGTCGTACCAGTCTAGATTCGTCATGCGTCCGCCGACGTGGATATTCACCAGCACGTTGAGGTTACGAAACGCCTCGTGAAACTCGGGCGCCGTTCGAGCGTCTGGCGTCGGATCCGGTTTGTCCTCGCGAAAGAACCGGTCACTGCGCCGCAGTTCGGGTTCGTCGTCAAAGTAGAAGACGTTGCGATCACCACCGTCCTTGGTCAGAGCGCTCCATTCGCAACCGAGGATCGGAACGAAGCCGTCCGCCCCAGCAAATTCGTTCGTGACGTCTCGCGTGAGCTGCCAGTCTTCCAGCGTGACGTAGTGATCGTTGGCCTGGTGCGTCATGAACTGCAGCCCGGCGACGTCGCGACCAAACGCGTATGTCTCGGCGAGCGTGCCGGAGCCGCAGCCCGGATCGGACTGTCCGGAATGCAAATCGCCCCAGAACAAAGACAGCTCCGGCAGCGAATTCCCGACACGGACGCGACTGGTTTCCGTCGACAGATCGTCCGCTGCGACATTCAAACGAAACTCGCCGGCCTCGGAAAACGTTACAGCGAAATGGCGGGCTGGCCGAACGGCTTCGACCTCAAGCGGAGTCACTGTCAAGTCGCCGGCGCCGTCGACCAACGCGACCTGCGGCGTCGATGACAAGGCCGTTGCGTTGCCCCAGCAGTCTTCTCCGCGAACGATCAGTCGGATCGGCTGACCGATGACCGCATCCGCCTGCACGATGACCGCACGCAGTCGCTCGGCCGGCCCCGGCACGATTCGAAACGACGCCTCGGGAACAAGCCGGCGCCGCCGCTGTTCGCCACGAGGATCGATCAGCATGAGAAACCGGCACTCGTCGTCAACGCAGGTCGGAGCCCGCCAGCCGCCGCCGCCCTGCGAACGATCGCCACAGGTCAGCCTGACCCGGTCGCCGGGACGCAGCTCGCCACTGACGACGTTGATTCGAATCTGATGGTGCCACGGTTCGATGCCGGCAATCCAGTTGTAGCGGAGACTCAGTTCGACATCGGTCTTCCCGGCATCGCCGTCGACAGACAGAAGTTCGAGCCGCATGAAGCCGTCGCCGGCCGGATCGTCGGACTGCAGGTCGCTCCAGTCGAACGGCCAGCGCCAGACGACCAGCAGATCGCCGCCGGTAATGACCGGTTCCTCACCAACCTGCCACTCGAAGACGACGGTCGTCGCCTCGCTGACCGTCAGGCTCCCGATCGGCGTGTGCGTGCCCGTTCCGTGCAGGCGCCGCCGCTCGTCGTCGGGCATGTCGAAGTGATGCAGAATCTCCGCACGTCCGAACGGAGCAACGCTGGCAACGAGCATGGGAATCCGTCTCTGAAAGTCGACCTGATGACAAGCTGCGAGCGACGGCGTCGCTGCGTCACGGGTTCAGGATGACAGAATCTCCAGCAGCATTGCACCGACGCGACGACAAGTTCGACGTGTTGACAGTCGACCGCTTCAGAGGCGCGGTCTTACCACGTCACCAGCGGCAGCGTCTTCCACAGGACGAAGGCGACAGGGCCGGCATAGAGGACGCTGTCGAGCAGGTCGAGCAGGCCACCGAAGCCAGGCATCAGGTTGGCCGCGTCCTTCTTTTCGACATCGCGTTTGATGAGTGACTCCGCGAGGTCGCCGACAAGACCGACGACTCCGATCACCGCGCCGTACAACAGCGACCAGCCCGCCGGGCACGGTGCGGCTCCTTCGAAGAAGTACCCTGGTGCGAAGTGCAGCCAGGCCCAGCACGCGAGGCTCGAACCGAGCAGCGCACCGAGGCCTCCCATGCGCGTCTTACCGGGGCTCAGTCGCGGAACGAGCTTTGCTTTTCCAAACAGACGACCGAGCGTGTAGCCCCCGATGTCTCCGCACTTGGCCCCGATGACCAGCGAAGCGAGAACAAGATAACCGGCCTGCGCACCAGCCACCCAGCGAAGCTGCACGGTGACGGCTGTCAGGACACCGAGGTACGCAACTCCCAGCAGGTCAGCACCGACCGTCTCCATGCTGCGGCCCGGTTCGCGATAGCGGATCGCACTGCGGAGGAAGATCAGTAGCAGACTCAGGGACAGCGCCGTCATCGCTGCGCCAAGGCTCGACAGCTCGGCGTGGTAAAGCTGACCGTACCACGCAGCGACGACGACGGCCGTCGAGCAGCCGGCAATCAGTGGAAACGACGGATCGAACGACCGCGTCCGTAGCAGATCGGCGAATTCGTAGCTGCCTCGCCAGACCAGTACGACGCACAATCCGAGCAGCCAGAGTGCAGAGTCGCCCGAGCGATGATCGATCGCAAAGATCGCAATCAGCAGAGGAATCAGAACTGCCGAGACCGCCAGCCGCCATCCGAGCATGAATCATATTCCCTGTCGTTGCTGTCTCGATTGGTGGTTGGTGTCGGAGTGATTGCTCGTTTGCGTAGCTGGATTCGCAGGAATTCAGGACGTCAGTGGCCCCGTCGGAATTCTTGCGAATCCAGCTACGAGATGGGAGCGATTCCGAAGCTCGCACTAAGCGGAATTCAAACCGCCGAATCGCCGATCACGCGCCGCGTAGGCGCGGAACGCTTCTTTGAGGTCGGGTTCGCGAAACTCGGGCCAGCACTTTTCTGTGACCCAGATTTCCGAGTAGCTGATCTGCCACAGCAGGTAGTTGCTGATCCGCATCTCGCCGGCCGTTCGAATCAGCAGGTCCGGATCCGGCATTCCGCGAGTGTAGAGGTGTCCGGCAAACAGCTCCTCGTCGACATCGTCGGGTGAGAGTTCTCCGGCAGCGACCCGGTGGGCAATCGACTTCGCCGCGTCGGCGATCTCGCTGCGGGCTCCGTAATTCAATGCCAGGCACAGCCGCATCCCGGCATTCTCCCGACTGAGTTCGACGGTTCGGTCGATTTCCCGCAGCACGCCGTCGGTTAATCCTTCGCGCCGACCGATCGTCGCAAACCGCAACCCCTGCCGCATGATCGTTGAGCGGTCTTCAATCAGATACTGCTCCAGCAGGTTGAGCAGACGCCGCAGTTCCGCCTCCGGGCGCTTCCAGTTCTCACTACTGAGGCAGTACAGCGTCAGTTGTTCCAGTCCGAGATCGGCGCAGGTTTCGACAGCCTCCCGAACACTCTTGACGCCGCGGCGGTGACCTTCGATTCGAGGCAGTCCGCGACGCTGCGCCCAGCGACCGTTGCCGTCCATGATGATGGCCACATGGCGGGGAAGGTTTTCAGCTTCTGCAGACGGATCGGTCATGCCGGGATTGCTCGCCGCAAACGGGCCGCGTGGAGGAGGCTCACGAACCAGCATCGAGTTGCCGCTGAAGACAGCAGCCATGCAACTCGGAAATGACTGACGGTCACGCTGTGATCAGCAAGCCGTCAGGTCTGCTGGAATGCTCGCGAGCGGCGACAAGGGTGTCAACGACTGCATCGAGCATGACCGGGCAGTCGGTTGTCAAAGGGGCGAGCGCGGCAGCCGTGGTTTGAGCGATCGTCTCAAACGTATTCCGGCTCAACCGGGATGACTTCTTCGCGGTAGGACGGCTCTTCAAACGGCGATTCAATCGCGAGCCGAACGCTGTCCTCAAGGATCTCAAGAACGCGGACCGTGTATCGGTTATCGATGACGATGGCTTCGTTTTCGTCGCAGGAAATGACGTGCATCGTTTGCCCTCATGAAGCAAATGGCGTCCGCGAACGCGGACAGCAGATTTGGTTAAGGATTGGTCATCCTATCAACGCACCTCATCTCGGCAAGCCGGAAATCGAAGTTACTTTTTTGCGACAAAACCAACTTCAGTGACGTTGACGAATCGCGGGACGCAGGTTCCATCACGACGTTGCAAGGTGGTCGAGCAACGTCCAGGAACCTAGTCATCAGCGTTTAAGAACGCGAAGTGCGAGACGTCGGCAACAGATTGTGAACGATCATCGCAGGGCGAAGTGATGCAGAAAGATGCCGGCGGCGACGGAAACGTTCAGCGAGTCCGTGCCGCTGTGCATCGGGATGGTCACGCGGCGGTCTGCCAGTTCGATGAACTCGTCTGACAGCCCCGCGTCCTCGTTGCCCAGCAGCACGACGACAGACGACTCCAGCGTGACATCGCGCAGATGTTCGGCATCATCCGCGAGCAACGATGCAACAAGTTCGGCGCGACAATGCTGCTTCAGGTCGAGCAGCCGCGCCGACAGTTCGTCGCCGTACTCGAAGACAGGAACTCGCAGCGCGTTGCCCATTGAAACACGCAAAGCACGCCGGCTGAACGGATCGCTGCAGCCACTGCCGAGCAACACAGCCGTCACTCCGAAAGCCGCAGCGATGCGCAGGATCGCGCCGATGTTGTCCGGGTTCTCTGTGCCCGCGCACGCGACGAACAGGTGGCGGCGGTCCGGAGTTACCAGTTCCGTCAGCGGTGGCGGTGCGTGACGAATTCCGCAGCCGAGCATTCCGGCGTGAAACTTCTGGCCGACGAGCATCTGGGCGAGCCGGTGCGGCAGAACGTAAATCGGCACGTCCGCTCGACGCCCGCTTGCCAGTGGTTCCAGCAGATCAACGAACTTCTCACTGGTCAGGACCGATTCGACCTCGAACTCGCTTTCCAGCAGCTGAACAACGAGCTTCTTGCCCTCGGCGATGAACTGTCCGGACCAGCGTGTCAGGTTGGTCTTCTTCAGATGACGATAGACATGCAGCCGAGGATCGTCGATTTCGTGGACTTCAATCAGCGGCATTGCGTGTTTCGTCTTTCCTGCCTGTTCAGCGCCCGTGTTGAGAACCTCGGTTTCACGTCCTCCATGACGCACGAACTGATATAGCTGGGGACGGGCCGAGTCGCGAGCATCCCGCCGTGCTGAGTGGGTCTGCTTGCCGACTCCAGCGCATCCCCGCAAAATGCCCGGCCAGAATCTGCACCGGGAAACTTCTCCAGGAAATCTGCTCCGAATGCCTCAGTTACTGATCAAAGGCGGCACGGTCTACGATCCGAAGAACGGGATCGACGGCGAAGTTCGAGACCTCTGGGTTCAGGACGGTCGCATCATCGAAGCGCCGAGCGACCCCAGTGTCAAAGCCGACAAGACGCTCGACGCAGCCGGCTACATCATCATGCCGGGCGGCGTCGACATGCACTGTCACATCGCTGGCCCGAAGGTCAACACGGCTCGCAAGATGATGCCGGACGACAAACGCACGGCGCCCGTCATCCGCCGCGGGAAGTTCACGCGATCGGGGACCGTCGGTGCCGTGCCGAGTACCTTCGCGACCGGTTATCTGTATGCGGGCCTGGGCTACACGACCGCCTTCGATGCCGCCGTCCCGCCGCTCGCCGCCCGCCATACGCACGAGGAACTCGAAGACACGCCCGTCATCGACAAAGGCTTCTACGTGATGATGGGCAACAACCATTACATCATGAAGCAGTTGCAGGAGCAGGAGCCCGAACGGCTGAAGGCGTACATCGGCTGGCTGCTGGGCGCCGCGAAAGGCTACGCGGTGAAGCTCGTCAATCCGGGCGGTGTCGAGGCCTGGAAGAGCGGCCAGTGGAACACCGAAACGCTCGACGAACAGGTCGACGCCTTTCAGATCACGCCGCGCGACATCATTCGCAACGTCGCCGGCGCCGTTGACGAACTCGGCATCCCGCACCCGGTGCATGTGCACTGCAACAATCTGGGACTGCCGGGCAACTTCACGACAACGCACGACACGATGCGGGCTCTGGAAGGCCACCGCGGCCACATTACGCACATTCAGTTTCACAGTTACGGCGGCGATCCGAACGATCAGGCGACCTTCAAATCGGAAGTGCCACACCTGGCCGAGTACGTGAACTCGCACGACAACCTCACGGTCGACGTCGGGCAGGTGATGTTCAGCAAGACAACGTCGATGACCGGCGACGGCCCGCTGGGGTACTTCCTGCACAAGGTCACCGGCAAGAAGTGGTTCAGCGGTGACACCGAAATGGAAGCCGGCTGCGGCATCGTGCCGATCGAGTACCGCAACAAGTCGATGGTCCACACGCTGCAGTGGGCGATCGGGCTCGAGTGGTACCTGCTCGTCGACGACCCGTGGCGCATCGCCATGAGCACCGACCATCCGAACGGCGGTTCGTTCATGGCATATCCCGAGATCATCGCGCTGCTCATGGATCGCTCACGCCGTCAGGACGTGCTCGATAAGGCTCCACCCGGAGTCAAAGACCGCTGCACGCTCTCCGAACTCACCCGCGAGTACACCTTCAACGAAATCGCGATCATCACGCGAGCGGCCCCCGCGAAGATCCTCGGCCTCGACCGCAAAGGCCATCTCGGCCCCGGAGCCGACGCAGACGTCACGATCTACAGCCGCGATGACGACATTCAGCGCATGTTCGAACTGCCGCGCTACGTGATCCATCACGGCGAGATCGTTGTCGACGACGGTGAGATTCTCTCGAACAAGCAGGGCACGCTGTTCCACGTCGACCCGAGCTATGACGAGGGCGTCGTCCCGGATATCCGCGACTGGTTCGAAAATCACTACACGATTCAGTTCAACAACTACCCGGTCGACGAGTCCTACCTGCACATTCACGAGTCCATCGCGACACGCTGACGGTGTGCCGCAACAGAGTGGCCATAGCGCTCGCGATTTTCAGAGGCGCGCGAGCGGCTCCAGAGAATCGGCACGTCAAGCGGGCACCCGTTCCGACAGGCGCCCGACGAGGTCGTCACGACCGACTCAGCGCAACGCGCCGGAGAGAGCAATGCCCGCTTCACGCCCCCCGGCGGAACTGCACAGGACAACGGGGCCGTGTCCTGCAGCCTGACGTCACGAATCTGTCGGCGAGCGGAGTTCTGTTGACGAGATGTCTTCGCGGAAACGTGACTCCGGAATCTCGGTGAAGAGGTGCTCCAGGCCGGACGGGATGGGCAGGTCGGTCAGGGAGTGAAAGACGTCGTCTGTTACTCGGCCCGCGACAAGGAACCGGCAGCCGAGTGAGGCGATCGTTTCCAGGGATTGTCGCATGGATGCCTCTGTGCCGCCGTAGAACCTCGGGTCGATAATCCGTTCGGCAGTGTCGTAACCGACGACGAAGGTTGTGTCGGGAAAGAGGTCGGCCTTGTCGACGAAGCGCGGGGCGGACGTCAGGGCGACGTGTGTGTCGAAAAACTGACGGCGGCGTTCTTCGATCGCAAAGCAGTCGAGCGGCGGTTTGTCAGCGTTGACGACGGACATCTCGAAGTACACCGGCCCCTGCAGCATGTCTTCCGCAACTACCCGCATTCCGCGATGGCCAGCATGCAACGGATTGAATGCTCCACACAACAGTCCGGCAGGCGCGGCGGGAGGCTCGTCGGAGACCGCGCCGTCAGGCAGCGACCAGATCAGCGACTCGACCCCCGTGCGGACATTCGCAACGTCGACGGGTAGCCGTTCGATATCGACCAGCACGGCTTCGTCGTCGTGCAGGTCGAGCAGCGCCGAGGCCTGGACACCGCAGCATTCCGCGATCGATCGCAGCATCAGATCGGCGACAAGCTGTTCCTCAGCCCGACGCTCGCGCTGTGCCTTTCTGAGCGTCAGATTGATGATCCGTGAATGAGTCGCCGTTTCGATGGCGATCCAGCAGCGATGCTCGCCCTTCTTCGGGCGGTCGCTGGCCAGAGACGCCGAGCAGGCGATCCCCAGACAGTTTTCAACGTCCGCTCCGCCCCGCCGTGCCAGATCGCGAGCCCTCCACCAGGCGACTGTCGCCATCGCCAGCGCTGTTTCGCGCGAGCAGTAACCGTCCGGTCGCTGCCCCAGCCAGTCATCGAGCGCCGCAGCCGAATACGGAACCACGGCTTCGAGCACGGTTGACGATGCTCCCGGAACTTCGAGCAGCCGCGAAATCGCCGCGCTGCCACCACCGGTCACGGCAATCACCAGCCGCCCCGCGGCAGCATGAATCTCACGAATAATCTCAGGCGAAGTGCTCACGGAGGCGCTGTCAGAGAGGAGAAAAATTCTTGTGCTCGTTGTGGCCCGAGCCGCGACGAAACGTCTCGGGCTCAGGTGGACTCAGGGACGACTTCGGGACGCGATTTCCGGCACGTTCCAACGTGCGGTTTTCGAGTTCCGCCGCTTGTCGTGCATTGGTATCAGCATTGGTATCAGCAAAGCTGTGGCGAACGTTTCGTGTTCCTGGGATGGGCGCAATCGTCCGCCGATGGATCGGCGACTTCAGTGGCGTTGCGTGGGCATGGTGCAGCAGCACAGGAAATCGTGCAATCAGAATGCTGCCGTCGTCAGCTCCCTCCAATCGACACTTGCCTGTCAATCAAGACAGGGACGCGACGTATTGTTCTACCTGGTGCGGCGGGACTTCTGATTGCCTGCCGAGTGCGGGTGTGCCTTTTCGTAGGTTTCCTGCATCCGTCGCGTGCTGACGTGCGTGTAGATCTGCGTGGTCGTCAGGCTCTTGTGGCCCAGCAGTTCCTGGACGCTGCGGAGGTCGGCACCGCCGTCGAGCATGTGTGTCGCGAAGCTGTGTCGCAGCGTGTGCGGCGAGACCTGCCGGTCGAGCCCGGTTTCGAGCAGATACTTTTCCAGCATCCGCCCGATGCTGCGCGTCGTCAGTCGCTTGCCGAACCGGTTGAGAAACAGGGCCTCGACATCGGACGCGGGCTCGCGGACGGACAGCCACTGGTCGAGCGCCTTGACGGCGTAGCGGCCCAGCGGGGTGATCCGCTCTTTGCGGCCCTTGCCGATGACGCGCAGGATGTCCGAGTCGCGTTCCCAGCTCGACACATCCAGCGAGACAAGTTCTGCAACACGCAGCCCGGCCGAGTACATCGTTTCGAGAATCGCCCGGTCCCGCAGGCCCATCGCTTCGTTGGCGGGCGGAGCTTCGAGGAGCGTCGCGATCTGCTCGGTCGTCAGCAGACTCGGCAGCTTGCGGCCGGTTCGCGGAGTTCGCAGTGCCTGCGCGGGATTCGATTCGGTCATGCCTTCGCGAACGCAAAAGCGGAACAGGCTTCGCAGGCAGGCGAGGCGGCGGGCGATCGTCGTCTTCGCGTACTCGCATTCGTGGAGATACGTGACGTAACCGCGAAGCATCGTGATCCCGACCTGCGATGGTTCGGGGATGTGGCCGACCCGGTCGAGGAAGTAGTCGTTGAGACTCGCCAGATCTTCGGCGTACGACTTCAGCGTCAGCGGCGACGCGTTGCGCTCGAACTTCAGGTATCTCAAAAATCCGTCAACTGCCCGGTCCATGACCAGACTCTACCACGCACTTTCGGGGAGGCGCGGATTTCGTTCTTCGACATCGGCTTCCTGGCGAAGTTTGCGGACCTTCTGACTGAGGACCGCAGCGTCGTACCAGGTGAAGCTCAGCTCCTTGTCCGCAGCCTGCTTGCCGAGCGTCTGCAGGAGGGTGGCAGTGCTCTCGTCGTCGTACAGAAAAACGTAACGCTCTTCGTCTTTGACGAGTGCCAGAACATTCATGGTTCGCTGCATGGTGAGTCCCCGGCGCGGAGCCTTCGTCCCTGATGTGAAAGGCACGGCCGTCAGGCGGCGCGTTTGCGTCCACAATCCTTTGTGCAAAGGAGAGTGTCGACGATTCCGATCATGCGGCTTGAATCCGCTTTGCAACTCGGCAGCAGTTGAGTGCTGTCCCGGATGCCCAGTCACTTGTACCGACGTTGTTTGAGCAGGAATCGCCGCCGTGATTCGCCGCCATGCAGCATCAGCATTTCCGAAATCATTACGTGCGCCGTGAACTTGCGGAAAAAGTCACTGCGCTTCATGTACGCTTCAAGATCCCCGCTGCGAGTTTCGCCGCTGAGTTCCAGGTAGTCGGCGAGCCGCGAAACCAGTCGCGCGTCGGTTGAATCGAACATTCTTACGTAGGCCATCAGCGGTTCGCGCGGATTGAAATCCTCACGTCCCAGCACAACGTGGTCATCGAACACCAGGGCTGGGATGGTCAGGCTGTCATCGGTCGCGATTGCCGCACTGTCTGCGCCCGCCACTGGAGGGCCTGCGCCCGAAACTGAAGGGGCTGCGAACAGCAACGTCGGCGGGGTCGCGGCGGAATCCTTCATGCCAGGCGCGAACGACTGAGGCTCGGGGCTGAGCATCGGTGGTGGTGCCTGGGGTGACGTCTGCAGCGGTGACTTTGCAGCCGTTGCCGATTCGTCGGTCGGCGGTTTCGTCGAAGACGTTCCCGGTGATGGAACGCTCGCGGTCGGCGGCGCAGCTCCTCCCGGTGACGTGCCGGGTGAGACGTTCGCTCCTCCAGGAGCTGGCGCGTCTCCTGGCAGCTGAGAAATCCGCACGGCAGGAGCTGAGACCGACACGTTACGCGGACTCCACTGCGGAGACGCAGTCGGAGGCGGTTCCTCGGATGAGGTCAGGGGTCGCGGATCGGGAACGGGCGTTTCAGTTGGCACGGCGTCCGAGATCCGCGGAAGCGATTCCCAGGCTTGCCGCGCAGCTTTGTCAACGCGTCGAGGCATCAGGAACTCGGTGTCGGCAGGGGCGTTGTTGTCACCAGGGGCGTTGCCCGTCGCCTGGCGCATGCTGCCGGTCGACCTGGAACCTTGAGGCTGGCCCTCGACGGTTTCCCAGTTGCCTTCGTCGATATCCGGAATCTCTGAAACCGTTGCGGGCATCTCAGGAGATTGTGCTCGCAACAGTCCCGGCAGTGGTCGTTCCGATCGCTGGGCCAGATCGAGCTTTTCGTCAGGAGCATTCGGCAGGAACAGCCACTGCTTCGGCGAGTACCAGGCGACTTTCAGGCCGACTCGCGGCGAATACGGGTCGTAGTCGGTGACGGCCCCAATGACGACGGCGTCGACGCCCAGAATGCGGGCCAGTGCGAGTGCGTCGTCCGGGCTTTCCATCGTCAGGCCGTTGTCGATCATCGCCCGCTCGGCGACACCAACTGGCAGCACCTCGAAGCCGGGAACCTTCTGCAGTTCCGAGTAGTACGCGAGAGCAAATTCCCGCCCGTTAACCGTGCGTTCCTGGCTGAGATTGAAGAACGGCGCGACAGCGACGGTCTCAAGCCCCGGAACGGGATTGCGGACCCCGACATCAACCACAGCGCACCCCGGAAGGGCACACAGCAGCAGAAATATCCCTGTCAGTCGAAGCCGAACGCGATCCATTGCCCTGCCGAATCTGCACGAAAACTGGCGGCGCAGGCCCGCGCTTGGACCTGTCTGCCGCTTTTATCGACACAATCGGCAAGGTTTCTCCAGCTTCAATATTGTGAAGCTGGAATTGGCAATGCGTTCTGAGCAGGGAATTGAGGACGCGGAGCGGCACGAACCGCCTTCGACAGGAAGGAACGGATCAGTGTTGAAGTGACTGCCGCGTCTGATGATCTTTCAGGCCCAACGGGCCGGCCCGATGTCAGCCCGGGGCGCAGCCCTGGGGATTTAAACACGAACCGGAAACGAGCCCCAACGGGGCGGCCCGAAGTCTGTCAATCAGGACCGCCCCGTTGGGGCTGTATTTGTGTGTTGCCTGCATTTCCCAGGGCCGTCATCGGGCCGGCCCTGCGGGCCTGAAACATCAGTCAATTCGCGCACGCTTACGCCGACTGCGTGCCGCTCTTTGACGATCGCTCGCCGTGACGAACAAAGTTCAGGCTGCCTTGCGCAACACCGCAGGTTCGGCAAAAAACCGGCGGATCACTTCCTCGGCGCAGCGGTCAGTTTCGCAGAGTGGGCTGGAGGGCGAGGTCAACTCTCTGCCGTCCCGCCAGGCTGACCACGGCGTCACAAGACCGTTCCTGATGAGACCCTCGGCACTCTGGACGACTCGGCTGCGTCGTTTCCTGGGGAGTTCGATCAACCCGACTGCCGCTCCGGCGGTCAGCGCTTCATAGATCATCGACATGCTTTCGCAGGTCACCCAGACGCGACCGGACTGCTGCAGCATCTGAGGCACCCAGCCGGCAGACGTTTCCTCGCACGGCACCAGATCGCCCGGCAGGCCGCTCGAACGCCATGCCTTGAGAAACGACGATGGCGTTCGGCGGGACGTCGTCAACGTCCAGCAGACTCCGTCGTCCCGAGTCAAAATCGCGGCCAGCTGGTCGAGGACTTCCTGGTCGGACCATCCGAAATGCTCCGACTGGCCGCCGATCAGAATCAGCCCGTTCGAATCCGACAGCGACTGCGACGGTCGAATCCGATTCAACGGCCCCTCGGTCAGGAACACGTTGCTGCGCGACCGACCGATATTGTGGACCGACGGAACAATCGCCAGGTCGAAGGTCGCCAGCGGAATTGTTGGCTTCATGAGGACAACAGCCCGGCCTCCGAAGTAATGCCGAAACGCCAGCAGCGGCAGATGCGTGCGATGCCCGGCGCCAATCAGCAGGTCCGGCGGTGGCAGCTGGTGCAGCTGGCGAACAGCAGCGGGAAGGAGGCTGCGATGTCCCCGGAGTTCCGGCGTGATGACAACGTCGAAGCAGTTGACGGACAGCGATCGATTGATCGCGTCGGTGAGCCCCAGCACCTGATTCCGGTGCCCCGGCCGGTCATCGAGTACTCGCCAGATGACCGGAGATTTCGTGCTGTCTGGCATCCTGCCGCACTTCCTTCAGATTGATCGTCTGCCCGGGAGCCGCATTCCCACAGGGGCGAGAGCAGCAAGACAGCCACTTGCGTTGTAGGTTTGCTCTGACAAAAACGTCAAGGCGGATGCGTGTCCGGGACTGCCATTGCTGGCCCACTTGAGCAGCAATAGATTCTGCCCGGCTTTGAGGACCCGGATTTCGACCGATCGATTCGAGTGCGTACCGTCAATTCAAGGTTGGAATTTCGGGTGGCCGGGGTTGGAGCGAGGTACGAGCGAAACCCCGGGTTCGTTCCGAACACAATCAACCGGGGCTTCCCTCGCAAGCTCAGTCCAGCCCCGGCCACCCCAATATTGACCCTCAACTCGTGGGACGTTGACTCAGGGAGCGGCAGTTTGATTGTGCAGTTACTCCTTGGCGGAGCAGCGGCTGGCTCGGCAGCCTGGTTCAGTCTGAGGTACGCCTGGTGGCGGCCCGCCCGCGACTGGCGTTATCCGCGCGTTCTGATGTACCACATGGTCCGCGACCATCGACCGGGGACGCGATTCAACAAGCTGCGCGTCAAGCCGACGGAATTCGCGCGGCAGGTCCAATGGCTGGCAGCGAATGAGTTCACGTTCGTCTTTGCCAGCCAGCTCTTCTCGGGGGAAGCATTGCCCGAACGTTGTGTCTGCCTGACGTTCGACGACGGCTACGAAGACAATCTGCTGAACGCTGATCCGGTGCTTGCCGAGTGTGCCGCGCGAGCCACGCTCTACCTCGTCTCCGATCGCAACGGCGGCTGGTCCAGCAAAAAGAAGGCTCACCACGCGGATGACGAACTCGCGTCCGAGCCGAAACTTTCCGACGACCAGGTGCGCAGCCTGCTCGACAGCCGTCGCTGGGAACTCGGTGGCCACACGACGACGCACGCCAACCTCGCAGCGCTGTCCGACGAAGACGCCAGGCAGGAAATCAGCGAGGCTCGCGAGACGTTCCGCGACCGCTTCGGCGTCCAGCCTGCCACGTTCGCTTACCCGTTTGGAATCTACCAACCCGAACATGCCGCGATGGCTGGCGAGTGCGGCTTCACGGGCGCGGTGACGACGGAACCCGGCATCGCGGCGTGGCCGTACGCGAACCCGTTGGAGGTCCCGAGGATTAAGGTCTCGGGCAACGATGGGCTGCTGGCGTTCAAGCTGCGGATACGGGGTGGGCGGCGCGGCCTGCAGAGCTGAGTCGATCTTTACTCGAATTCGACATCCCTGGTAACGTCCCGAGGTCTGTGGTTGCGGCTGCGTGGCTCTCTGAACCGCAGGCAGAAAACTCATGGCGGCAGGAAGCTGCCACGCTGTGACAAAGTGCCCGTCTGACACGCTGCTGGAATGTTATGGTCGATCACGGACGATCCGCCGAACCTGTCATGCAACTCCAGGACCTGACTCCGTTTGGAGTCGGTGGCCGGCGGTTGTGTTTCACGCATCCGGAGGACCTGGGCAAGTGCGTCAAGGTCGCTCGGCAGGACGAGCGGGCAACCGTGCGAATGAACCGCAAAACGCTGATCCCCGCGCACTGGCGACGCAAGTACGACAACAACGCGGATGAACTGCACCAGCTGACGTACCTGTTTGATCGCATTGGTTCTGTGGCTGCTCAGCATCTGCCGCGCTGCTACGGCATGCATCCGACGGACCTGGGACCTGGGCTAGTGCTCGATCTCGTCCGCGATCGCGACGGTCAGATTTCCCGCAGCCTGCGAGAACTCCTCTCGAACAACTACCCGCCAGAAACGTTCCGCGATGCGTTTGATGAGCTGGGTGAATTCCTGTTGAAGCACGTCGTGCTGACGAGAGCGCTGCTCGATCACAATCTCGTCGCCCAGGAACGCGAAGATGGCACATGGCGGCTGTACCTGATCGATGGTTACGGCGACCGCGCCTGGCTGCCGCTCGCCAGCTGGAGCCGCTCGCTTGGCCGTTCCAAAGTGCAACGGCGGCTTGACGAAGCCTGGGGCCGGTTTGAAAAGCTCTGGCGACAGGGCGGCGTCTCGCGGCAACTGGTCGAAACCAGCAGTTGGGGACAGGGATTCCTGAATCACCGCGGTTGACCGCCGCATCACCAGGGAAGGTGGTTTTCTGATGACTCAAGTCATGACCGAGCGTCTGAAGCACGTAATTCGTCCCACGCTCTACCGCTTTGTCCATCCGCAGAAGCAACAGTTCGACTGCCCGATTTGTGGGTATCACGGTCCGTTCAAGGACAAGCGTCTGAGTCGGACGCCCAACATCGTCCGGACGGATTCCAAATGTCTGGGCTGCAGGGCGGCCGAACGGCACCGCATGATGCGACTCGTGCTGCAGGAACTGTTCTCCCAATGGGATCCGTCCAGCCGGTCGATTCTGCATATCGCTCCGGAAAAGTGTCTCGGCCAGTGGCTGGCCCCGCAGTTCAACGTCTACCACACAGCCGACCTGTTCATGCCGCATGTCGACTTCAAGGAAGACATTCAGCAGTTGAGTTTCGAAGACGGCAGCTATGACTGCGTGCTGATCTCCCGCGTGCTGACGATTCCGCCCGATCTCAACGCCTGTGTGCGTGAACTGCGACGTGTCCTGCGTCCGGGCGGCATCGCGATTATCGCCGAGATCTACTCGCACGAGAAAACCGGCCCCGTTCCGAATCTCCGCGAAGGCCGCGCGCGGGAAGTCGGCGTGGATCTGCTGGATCTGTATGCTGAGCACTTTGATCGTGTCGAGCCGTATCTCGCGGACCGCTACGACGCGAAGTACCAGCTGGCCAACAGGATTGTGAAAGACGGTCGACCGTTCGACGACTACCCGGAACTCGTTCGCGTGCCGGGCGAGGGCTTTCAGGAACTGGTGGCTGTCTGCCACGCCTGAGCGCGGCGCATCGCCCGAGTCAGTCGGCGCCGTCCGACCTCGATCACACTTCGACCGATCTCCCATCGATCCCGTCACCACACGAAAGGGTGCCACGATGACCACACTGACCGCCGCTCCACCGCAGACCACGCTGCAGATGCTGTCGCTTGATCAGATCGGAACCGACGACGCTCTGGTGCGAGACACGCCGTTTCACTTCTTCGTGGCCGAGGGACAGCTCTCGCCGGAATATGAAGCGGACCTCGACCGTGACTTCCCGAAGTACGGAGAAGCCGGCTACCTGCCGTACGATCCGGCGGAATGCGGTCCCAGCTTCAATGCTCTGGTCGATGAACTGACATCGGCCGCAGTCGGCAACGCCATCGGAGCCCGACTGGGCATCCCTGATCTGGGCCGGTATCCGACGCTGGTCAGTGTGTCGCGGACGCTGAATCACAGTCACGGGACGATCCACACGGACGGCAAGTCGAAGATCGTGACCGCTCTGCTGTATCTGAGCCACGACTGGCCGGACACCAGTGACGGCTGTCTGCGGTTTCTCGAAAAGATCGACGACATCGATTCGCTGGTCGCTCCGGAAGTCCGCCCGCTGTACGGCACGCTGGCGGCGTTTCGTCGAGCGGACAATTCGTTCCACGGCCACCTGCCGCTGAACGGGGAACGGCGCGTGATCCAGGTCGCGTGGCTGGTCAGCGAAGAGGCGAAGCTCCGGAAGACACGCCGCGGACGCATGTCCCGCGTCGTCAAATGGGCCGTCGGCCTGCTGGGCCCGCACTTCCACAAGGGCCGCGACCGCAACGCTTACCACGGATAGGTGTCGCCACCATCGTTTAACCGCAAGCCGCAGGCGTGCGCGTTTTCGCATTCGAACCGCTGCAGCACGCGCACGCCTGCGGCTTGCGTTCAAACGAGGTTAGTCGCGCAGCTGTGTGAACACGGTGCGGAGCTTCCGGCACAACTCGGGCTGTGCGGCCAGGCGGTGCAGGCGTTCGTCGGACAGAGTCAGCTCGGCCTGCCGCGTCTCATCGTCGATGACGTTTCCCAACAGGTGGATCAGACGGTCGGGCGCGCTGAGCAGTTGCGGTCCGCCGCGGCGGCGACGCAGGCATTCAGCAATCAGCCGCAGGTAGTCGTACGCCTGCTGCTGCGGCACGCTGATCCAGTCGACCGGTCCGAATTCGATGTCGATGAACGCGACCTTCTGTGTCTGCGGTTCGATCAGCAGGTTGCCCGGGTTCAGGTCGAGATGCACGACGCCGCCGTCGTGCATGCGGCGGACGGCTGGCAGGATGCACTCCAACAGCGGCCAGAACTGATTCCGGTCGCGGATGATCGACTCTGACATCCGCGGCCAGTGCAGCCATTCGCAGGCGATCGCGTCAGCACAACGCCACAACGGTTGCGGAGACAGACCCAGCGGGGCCAGCTGCGAATACGCGGTCCATTCGCGGTCGAGCCGTGCCGTCGACAGCAGCGGGATCGCCAGGTGGTCGGTTCCCGTTGGCTGTTCCGGATCAGACTTCACCGGGCTGTTGACGCGAACGACGCCGAACCGTTCACCATCACGCAGCGCGAAGAAGACTTCGTCGTAACTCCGACGCGCCTGCACGGAC
>Ga0070726_10001227_pt1 | contig 26656 bp, 18 predicted proteins | sample tdAd471_FD_67275 | JGI IMG/M metagenome (GOLD analysis project Ga0070726, IMG submission 67275) | Marine sediment microbial communities from the Atlantic coast under amendment with organic carbon and nitrate - tdAd47.1 | ecosystem: Environmental > Aquatic > Marine > Coastal > Sediment | place...
TCCTCAGCACGAGCGAACCTCTCTCAACCTTCTGGAAAAACCGCCCCCAAACCCGCACCGGCCTCCACTCCCGCTGCCAGACCAAAGCCGCCACCTGATCACAAACCCCGTCCCGCACCCTTAACGAACGTGTCTGTGAACGGAATCGCGAATCTTGATTGAGCAGTGCTCATCTTTCTGTGGAAGCGTTGACCGCCAGAACCAACTTCCATCCCTCTTCGCGATCGACCTCTTCGCTATGGAACGTCGTGATTCGCACGGCACCGGCTGGTGCTCGAAGCCCCGCAATCCGGTCGCCACAATCGGCGTTCGCCTCGCCGGACCGGTTCTCATTTTGTCAGGAGCCCAGCATGAAGACGCCCGACCAGCTTCCCACTGCGTCGCCTCGTTCCTCGCTTCGTCTGATGGTCGCGATCTTCTGTCTGCTGGTCGCGATCCCGGTCGTGGCCCACCTGCTCTGGCAGCAATGGACGGCGCTGCCGAACGTCGTTCGCATTGCGACAGGCAGCGAGGGCGGTCGGTATCGTCAGGTTTCGGAAGCGCTCGGCCAGGCACTGAAGGACCAGTTGCAGATGAACGTCGAGTTCGTCGAATCCCGTGGCTCGCTGACGAACCTCAAACTGCTGCGCGAGCGAACGGTCGACTTTGCACTCGTGCAGCCGGAAGCGGTCGATCTCTCGCTGAGCGAATCGACGCCGTTCCGGTCAGTCGCCAGCGTCTACTCGGAGGTCGTCCAGTTACTGGTCCGACACGATTCCGGAATCCAGTCGGCGTTCGACCTGAAGGGCCGCATCGTGTCGGTCGGGCCGCGCGAGTCCGGCGACAACGCAACCGCCGCCATTGTGCTCGAACACGTCGGCCTGTCGATTGCTGACGGTGATGTGACTGCGCGCTACTTTGATTACTCACAGATTCTGGCGGGCTTTCAGGACGGGTCACTCGACGCCGCTCTGGTCACGATCGGATTGAATGCCGACTTTCTCCAGCAGGTGGCCACGTTGACGGAAGACGGCGAGTCTCTGATTCGCGTGCTCGGCGTCCCGCATCCGGACGCGCTGGCATTGAAGCACCTGTCGCTGCGCACTTACGAGATCCCGACAGCGGCCTTCAGCGCGGCTCCGTTCGCTGTTCCCGCGCGACCCGTCACGACGGTCGCGGTGCGGGCTCAGCTTGTGACGCGCGACGACGTCTCCGTCAATCTCGTCGAAGAAACGACTCGCATCCTGACCGACCTGCGCTTCGATCGGGATATCCGCCTGCGGGAGCTGCTGCGCGACGGCCTGCTCTTCGCCCGGAATCACACCGTGTTTCCACTGCACGATGGTGCTTCGCAGTTTTACGACCCGGATCTCAAACCGCTGCTGCCGCCGGACTTTGTTGAGGCGACCGAAGGACTGCGTTCGTTCGTCGTGTCGATCCTCGTCGCCGGCTGGCTGACGTTTCGCTGGTGGCGACAGACCCGCGAACGGCAACAGGAACACCGTCTCGACCGCTGTATCCAGAGCCTGCTCGACATTGAACGCCGGCAGATGGACCTCGACCAGTCGGACACCCGCGACGATGGCGAGTCTCTTCAGCTGTTGCTCGACGAGGTCACTGCTCTGCGGCAGGACGCGCTGCGCGAACTCACGGCTCACGACCTCAATGACGATCCTGCCGCGTCAGTCTTCGTCGGTATGTGTCACGCGCTGAGCGACAAGATCAACGCCAAACTGACCCGCCAGCGATTGGATACCCGCCTGCGGGAACTGATCGCGAAAGTCGAACCGGCCTGAGTGGCAGCATTCATTTCTCATACCGACCGTCGAGCTGTGGAACCGTCAGTCGTCGTCGAGCCAGTCGGCAACGACGTCGCGAAAGATCGGCAGCGACGAAACCGGACGACGCAGGCTGAGCCATTCGGCAAACTGGTCCGGCTGCGACGCGTCAAGCTGATGCACGGCCCAGAGAATTCTCAATTCATCGTCGCTTGGAGAATGCAGCTGGCCACCCGCTGCGCGAAATTCGGCCAGCAGCTGTTCCGTCGCCGGACCACTGGGCACATCGCCGCGGCGGAGAACGATCAATCGTCGAAACGACAGATCGGCAGCGATACCCGACCGCGTTATGGCCGTCTTGAGTCGCGTCTGAAACGCCGTCGCATTGGTCCGCTGCACCGCCCGCAGACAAAGATGCCGCTCGGTTTCGTCGCTCCTTTGAACCAGTCGCAGCCGCGCGTGCAATGGCGGCAGTTTTGGATGGCCAAAGTCCGTCTCAACCGCTGCTTCGACTCCGTCGGGAAGCGATCGTTCGCGAGGCAGGCAGAGACAGGCCGTCTGCAACAGCGGCCCGAGCCGCTCGTCATCGTGCAGAGGTCCGAGCAGGCTCGCCGGATCGGCCTCGCTTTTCAGTCGTTCAAACTCCGCATCGAGCGATTGCAGCTCTGCTGAGAGCGACGCAGCTTCAGGCGTTTCTGCAGTCGGTTCGGGATCCGACACACGGCCTCGTTCACGGAACGGAATCGAAACGGTCTGCTCGACCGGATCAACGACGTCTTCAGCAGCAGAAGCCTCGTCGTCTAACGAAGCGTCGGCGGCGGTGAACGACGACAACTCGGCCACTTCGCCGCGCATCAGACAACGGCGGCGATGTTCGGCACACAGTCGCAGAATCTCGCGCGGCGAAAGTCCCTGCAGGCTGTCGAACAGCTCCGGTCGAAATGGCCACGTTGGCCAGGGCGGCACGAATCCGGTTTTCTGGAACGCGTCCTCAAGTCGGCGGCCAATGACCGAGCGGGCGACAGCGTCGTCGGGCAGCGAGCCGAGCATCAGCGGCGACTCGAATCGTTCGAGATCCTGTCGCAGCGCGTGCCGCCGCAAGACGTCGAGCGTCGCTTCGACGCACGAAACGATCAGCAATGTGCGACGCGTCACATCGCGGAGCGCACTCAGGCCGCCCGCGATCTGCTCAACAATCGACCGGGCCGCGAGGACGGACTGCGGCAGCGACTCGCCCGCGTCGGAATGGCCATGTGCGAGCTGCAGTTGATGGACGATCGGGTCGAGCTGGTCGAACGCCAGCACCGTCGGCCCGCAGAGACTCATCAGCCACGACATCGCGCGAACAACTTCGAACGGTTCGGTCCGATCCCGCGTGAAGCCGAGCAGCCGCCGCTCGTCCGCCTCCAGTTCAGACGCCTGCAGCCACCGCAGGCCGAGACTCGAAATCTCCAGATCGTTCGAGTTCAAAGCGATCAGCGCCCGCAATGCATCCTGAAACTGTTTCGTTTCCACCGGATGCCGGCGGCTCAGTTCAGACAGCAGCAGCGCGGTATTCCGCAGCAGGCGGTCTGGGCCAAAGCGTTCGAGTTTCTCGATGGCGCGTTCGACGGGCTCGGCCAGATCGAGCGTTGTCAGCAGCCGCGTCAGTAAAATCCGATACTGAGGCTGCGGACTGTCAGACTCCTGCTCGCCGTCGATCGACCGTCCCAGTGAGTCGATCAGCCCCTGCAGCACGGTTGTCGGAAAGTCACGAACAGCCGTCATGTCGATGAGAATGAAGCTGCAGCCACGACGAGCCGCCTCGCGCCGCAACACAGACAGCAAATGCGTCTTGCCCGTTCCGCCGCTGCCGACGATCACGCGTCCCAATGGCGAACGTTCTTCGTCCTGCGAAACCAGTTCGTCAAGAACTCCCAGCAGTTCTCCGCGCACCTCCGCATGCAGCCCGCCGACATCAAACCGCGGCGCCGCCCAGACACTCGCCAGATGCAGCGTCCCGTCAAAGTCGACTGCGCGGAGTGTGTCCAGCGATGATGCATTGGTCTTAGCCGGTTTCGCCGCGAATGGACCGTCGCCACTCCTCGCGGATTCCGTGACAGTGATCGAGGAAGAACGAGACATCAACAGCCCACACGAAAGCTCGGCAACGACACAGGATTAAGAAGAACGACTGCCCACTTTGATCGTCTGCAGGTGAAGCGTCCACTTCAGGTATTGCGTTTGCCGGAAAAACTCCTGTGCTGATCGTCGTTTCTGAGCGGCTATGACCTGTCTTTCCTGTCGGTCATGACGATGCTCGCTGAAGCTGCACTTTGTTTTCCTGCGAGCAAACGGGCATACTGATTCTCTCGGAACGAACTGATGACCTCCACGAATGACCCTCGAGCTTCAGGATCGATTCATGGCAGACGCTGCACCACTTGTGGGACTCAACCTGGTTCAGCTTGAAGCGTTGGCTGAAGGAAAACTTGCCGCCGCTGATCAGCTCGAACTGGATGACCTGCTGGCGCGTCATGCAGGGGGACAGCTTTCTGAGGAGGAAACGAAACGCCTCGATTGCATATTGGAACGTGTTGATCAGCTCAACATTCTAAAAGCACGAGCCATTCTGACGCTCGAACAGCAACGCCTGACAGAATCGGCAAAGGCGTGAGTCTCTATATTTCGATCCAGCTTCAGCGACAGGTGCGTGAACAGTTCGCTGGTTGTTGTGCTTACTGCCGGTCCGCCGAGGTCCTGTCGGTTTGCACTTACGAAATTGAGCACATCGTGCCGGTTTCGGCTGGCGGTCCGACATCCATTGAAAATCTGTGCCTCTCCTGTCCGACCTGCAATCGATTGAAGGGAGCACGAACCATCGTCACTGATCCGCTCACAGGCCGGGACGCTTCGATCTTCCACGCCCAGAATGACGACTGGGAAACTCATTTTTCGTGGAATGCTTCAGGGACAGAAATCGTCTCGCAAACGGCGACGGGGCGAGGCACCATCGAACTGCTGCGGATGAATCGACCGGCTCTTGTTGAGTTACGATTAATCTGGGTTGCGGCCAATCGGCACCCGCCGTTTGCTCGGTAATGTGGATTGTCATTGATTCCGATTGGCAAGCACTGCTAGCTGCCGGACTTCGTCCGCCGTCAGTGGATCGCTGCGGTGGTGGCTCAGGCAGAGCGGCATCTGGACTTTCACGGGAGCCGGCGTGACGTCTGCATTGTGAATGTAGAATTGGCCGCGTGGTAGTTTCGGAATGTCATGGCCAGAGCAGCCTTTCTCCTGCAGAGCTTCACGGATAGTCTGAGTGGCGGTCGGCGAATTCACCTTACCGTAACAGTGCGTCGCGCAGTTGCTGACGATCGTGTGCCGAATGTCTTTCGGGTTCTGAGTCGCGAACACGACGCCCAGATGATACTTGCGGGCCTGAGCGACCAGCCGCTCCATGCTCTCCGTGCAGGCGCTGCCTCCGGTCGCGGGCACGTAGTCCTTCGCCTCGTCGATCACCAGCAGGCCACGAAGACGACGGTCGGGCGGACTGGGATGCTGTTTGATCCAGGCAAACAGAGTCATCGCCAGTTGATTCAGGAAGTGTCGCCGACTGTCGACGCTTGCCAGCCAGGCAAGACTGATGACCGAGATCCGAGTTCGCTCAACGCCCGGCACATCGCCGAACAGGATGGCCGGGTCGAGCCCCGTTCCGCTGCCACGGAGCATGGCCGACGTTTCCATCGCGACTTTCAGACTGTCAGAGATCTCCGCCGCAAGCTTTTCTTCCTTATTGATGCCGAGCCCTGCTTCAGCCGGCAGATCCGCGAGCAACTCTGCGAACTGCCGCAGAGTTCCTCCGCCCTGCTTCGCGAAGAACTTCAGTGCCTTCGACAGCAAGCCACGCTTGTTCTGCGCGCTCTTCGATCGACCTTCCGCCACCAGTTCCGCGAGCGTTGCGACGGCCATGTCGACAGCGGCGTCGAGTTCTTCCGGTTGATCGACGACGGCGGCCAGATTCGGCAGAGGTTCGAGATTCAGCGGATTGCCACTCTCGGCACCCGGCGTCCAGATCACATTCTCGACGGTCGCGAAATACTGTTCTGCCAGAGCGGCGTCGTTGTCGAGCCAGCCAGCGGGAGGCTCCGGCCAGCGTTCTCCCAGACAGGCCAGATCGTTTGCTCCATCAATCACGATCGACGGAATGCCGCGCAGCGCCGCTTCTTCAATCAGCCGCTTCAGCAGTACCGTCTTTCCCGACCCTGCTCCGGCAAACACGACGGCGTGCTTTTCCAGCAGGCCGGCATCGATCGTCAACGGCTCGCCGGTCTGCGTCCCGACAACGCGGCGTCCGAACGGCACGAGATTCGAAAAGTCGCTGATCGCTCCGCGATCGAAGCGTTCCGGTTTCTGAGCCGCCGTTGCCTGTGTCGTTGGCAGTGTCGAACTCGACGCAGCTCCAGCCGAAACGTCGACGACACGTTTCTGTGATTGATCAGGAGGCAACTTCTGATCCTGCCCCGAAGCAGCGGTATGGCGCGAGCCTGAGGATCCTCGATCTGTACTTTCAGCAGGTTGGGGCTCCGACCCGACAGTCAGAGACTCAGGTGTCGAGACAGCGTCCCCTCCTGCAACTTCTCCTGATTCTGGATTCGCGTCGCACAGAGCCGGTGCGATCGTGCTCATCAATTCGAGCTGCGTTGCCGGACGCCGCAACCGCAGCCACTCAGCAAACTCGGCATCGTTCTTCTCTTCCAGGCGAGCCAGCGCGAACAGCGTTCTGAGTTCTTCCGTGGCAAGGTCCGCGAAGAGGCCTCCCGCGGCAGCGAATTTCTCAAGTAGTCCCGTTGTTTTGGGGCCACCGGGCAGCGGCGTCGTACGCACGAGAACCAGTCGGCGGAAGCTGAGTCGGCGATCGATGCCCGAAGTCGTCATTGCATTTTTCAATCGTGACTGAAACGCCGTCGCGTGCGTCCGCTGCAGCGCCCGGACACAGAAGTGATCTTCCCGGCTGTTATCGCTGTGATGGATCAGCCGCAGCCGGGCGTGCAGCGTCTTCCTGCCTGCGGGGCCGAAGTCGAGATCGACAACTCCGTCGACACCTGGCGGCAAACGCGTTTCGCGCAGCAGACAACGGCAGGCGGCTTCGAGCAGCGGGCCGAGTTGATCATCGTCGCTCTTTTCGTCGAGCAACTCGTCAAGCGGCGCATCGGCCCGCAACCGATCGAACACTTCATCCAGCCGATGTGACTCGGCCGCCGGCTGAGACGGCTGCGACTGAGTCTCCGCGCCGAACGACGAGAGCAGCGAGACGGCACCGCTCCGCAGGCAATCGAGCTGGTGCTCGTAGCACAGTTTCAGCAACTGTCGCGGAGACAGATCCGCGCCGATCGAATCGAACGCTTCGACAGCAAACGGCCAGCTGTTCACGGGCGGTTCGAAACCCGTCAGCTCAAACACCGGTTCAAGTCGCGACAGGATCACGTCGCGGGCGACGCGGCCCTGTTCGACAGCGCCCAGCAGCCGCGGCGGTTCGAAACGGTCCCGGTTGGTATGCAGCGTCAGGTCAGTGAGAATCGAGTAGGTCGCTTCGACGCAGGACACGACCGACAGCGTTCTTCGCGTCACGTCTCTCAGGGCGCTCAAGCCGCCGGCCAGCTTCTCGATGATCGTTCGTGCGACGCGGAGTTCTTCGGCGTCGGGTTCGGATTCGAGGTCGCGCGACGCGATGTTGAGCTGCGTGACGATCGGGTCAAGCTGGTCGAGAGCGAGCACAGTCGGTCCGCAGAGGCTCATCAGCCAGGACAGCGCCCGCACGATCTCCAGCGGCTTTTCCTGCGGCCGATTGAGTCCCAGCAGCCGCTGGTCGCTGCTCTCAATCTCGAAACCCTGCAGCCAGGTCAGCGCGACGCTCGACAGTTCAAAGTCCTGCGAATTCAGAGCGAGCAGCACGCGCACGACATCCTGAAACTGCAGCGTCTCCGCCGGCGCCTGTCCGCGCAGTACGGTGAGCAACTGGCTGCCCGTCTTTCTCAACTGGTCAGCGTTGGCGGTCGCCAGCGTGCGTACCTGTCCGCGCGGATCCCGGATATGGAGGGACTCGAAAAACCGTTCGAGCAGCAGTTCGTACTGAAACTGCACACCGTCAATCCGTTGCTGCAGCGACGTCGTGTATCCCTGCAGAACGGTCTCCCAGAAATCATGCACGTCGGTCATGTCGACCAGCACGAAGGCCACGCCGCGCTGCCGGGCTTCGTGCCGCAGGATCGACAGCAGATGAGTTTTACCCGTGCCGCCGCTGCCCATGATCACCCAACCCAGCGGCGATTCCGGCGCCGTCGAGGCTGACAGTTGATCGAGTTTCCATTCGAGTTCGCGCCGCAGTTCGGCGTGCAGATCGGGGACGTCAAACGGCGGATCGTTCCACACACTGGTGAGATGCATCGTCCAGTCAAAACTGATGGCGCGCAGGACATCCAGTTCGTTCATTGTGAAGTCTCCGCCGCGACGTGAGTTCGACGCAGTTTCATGTTCGGCAATCAGAGTCGTCATTACGTTTGTCTTTCATCGTCCCGGTCACGCCAGATAGGCGATGTGTCGCGGTCGACCGGCAGTGTTAGGTAGGGCAGCGTCTGCATCCTGCGGCCGAATCTCCTGCGGATTATCAAGGGGGTAGAGCACAAGCACTCGTTCTCGTTCCAGTTGACGGAGCGCGGCATCAACGTCGGCGCGGCGCAGATCGACAAGCTCCTGCCGAACATCGGCGAGATAAATGCGCACGCCCCGCTGACTCTGCGACAGCCGCTCACAGACCGAACGCACGCGGTCGACTGCGGGCGCCGGCGTTGCTTCACCAGCAGGTGGCGGAGAACCCGTTTCTGTGATTGAGGGAACGGCGACCGTATGACGAGTCGCAGCGACGCCTGGGTCGTCGAGTTTTTCGTCCTGAACCGTCTCCTCGCCTGGTGGGCGAACGAAGTCGGCGAGTGAAACGTTCTGTCGTTCGAGATGCGACTTCAGTTTCGTCATGAGCGAACGAAGAATCGGGCCAGCCGCTGTCGAACGCGTCGAGACTTCCGCATCAAGGTGCGCTGCGGCCCAGTCCCAGCCCGCATCGGTGAGCTGCAGGAAGTTGGCGGGCCGGGCTTTCTCTGACTTTCGCCTCTTCACTACCTCGAGCAGTCCGGCTTTGACGAGCGGATCACGCTTCGGCTTCGGCAGATCGGGCTTCAGTCCCTGCTGAAACGCGCCTCCGTCGTCAGCCAGCAGACGCCACAGAAACAGCGTCTGCAGAGGATCGGGGGAGAACTCCATCGCATGCTCCTTCAGGACAGAACAGGAAACGGCATTCCGTCAGTCAATGCCCTCCGGAGTCTGCGACGCGAAACCACACCTGTCCAGGCAGCCATCGGAAAAGGCCAGTGCTGCCGGTCCAGACCGGGCCAGAATCCCGACAATCCCTGCAACCGTTGGACCCGGCGGCCTTACTGCGGACACTTCTGCACCCACGGGGAACGTCAGCCAACAGTCAGCGTGAGCACAGAACGGCTAAGACGCGCCACGTCGGAGACGGACGACGTCGCGGATTTTCTCAATCGCCAGCTCGACATCACGCACGACTTCCGAGTGTGTCAGGCGCAGAACGAGAAACTCGCTGATCATCAATTCGTAATCACGATGCCGGTCGCGCGCGAACATCTCACGACTGGAATGCCAGCGGTAGCCATCGATCTCGACGACCACTCGCCCCACGCGCCACAACAGATCGACCGTGTGCAGCGATTCGCGAGAGGTCGCGACGGACTGATTGAACTCGAACAGCGGACCAAGTTCGTCATCCTGCCGAAGCTGACGGGCAAGCAGTTGCTCACCTTCGCTGCGCGGATGCGGCACGCCCTGCAGCGGCCAGACGAATACCCGCGAACGCTCGGGCTGAAGATGCTGTGGCGCGAACGACGTTGACGTCGGGGCGTCGGCGCTGTCTTCACTTTGGCAAAGCGGTCCTCCAGTCCGCTGCCGCGCGGCGTTCGACAGAACGTCCGTCCGACGGCCATTCTCGGCAGTGAGTCGAGGAGTCGAATCCTGAATCTCATCCTCGGAGCGCAGTGCGTCAAAGCTGATGCTGTCGAGTGCCGCGTTGCCGGCCAGCGATGCGGGAACGACAACAGCAACCGAAGCTTCCGTCGCTCGGGCGAGCCACTCGGCAGCTCGCGCGAGACCATCAAGCCGCTCGACTGGCTGCTCTGCTTCCGTAGTTGCCAGCAGGAGAATCAGTCGCGCGGGGTCGATCGCCAGACCGAGCTGCGCGGCCTGAACGGCATCGGCAAAACCCGTCGGCCGCGGAGGCTGATCCGCCTCGCAGCAGACCATTGCCGCCCTCAGCCAGGGCTCAAGTGCCGGGACGCGCGCGTTGCGCAGCGTCTCAACACAGAGTAAGTCGGAGGGCTTCCTGATCGATGATGGACGAGTCTCAAAACGTTGCCGCGGCGACGTCGCGTACCAGTTCGGCCAGCAGGCCAGAGCCGTTTCTGCCAGCGCATCAAGCACGTCGGGAATCAGTTGAGAGACAGTCGGCAGTGACTCCCAGACGCAGCCTACAAACTGAGATGTGTCCTGATCGCCGTCGGCTTTTGCTGCTGCCAGCGTTTCGATTTGGCCGAAGACACGAGCCGGATCGCCAGCCAGTACCAGTCGAACGTGACCCGGTTCAATCTCGGAAAGCACTCGCTTGAGCATACCGATATCCCGAGGCAGCCAGGTCATTGCTCAATTCTACGACTCAACACCGTGACGGTTGAGCGTGTACGTGACGAACTCGTGCTCGCAGGGATTTCCACTGCAGACATGAAACTCGCCACGCTGCGGTTCTGCAATCAAGCCGGCAATCGTTCGGCCCGAGGCGGGCAGGATTGCATCGCCAGCTCCCGTATGCGGGTGCCGGCAGATGCTGACAGGGTGGCCGTGATGATCGGCCAGCAACAGCTTCGCATCGTCGAGTGTCAGGCTTCCGGTCTTTTCCGCGAGAAGAGTCTCGGCACGCATTTGTCTGGGATGGGAATCGGGCAGGCTCTGTTGCCAGTTGGCTTCGCAGGCGTGCTCGCCGCAGAGAAAGTGGTTCGCATGCGTCAGAAAGCCGGTCTGTGATCGAGCGATCTCAAATGCTCCGCGCGGTGTGACCTCGATATCGGCAATCGCCCCCGAACCGTCGCTGAGCATGTAGTTGCCGCTTGAGGCGACCGGTACATCGCGAATTAACTGCCGCACGTTGTCCAGGTTGCGCTGCTCCAGGATCATTCGCTTCAGCGGATAATGTGAGAGAGCGAACTGCCAGCCCGGGCCGCCGCCCAGCGAGTTCGCAAAATGCGAAACGCCGAATTCATTCAGTCCGTGGTAGCCGATCATGCCTCCAAACGTCCACATGATCAGTTCGGGACGACCGTCCGGAATCAGATGCAGCACGTAGGCGAACTCCTGCATCTCGGCTTCCATATCGCTGTTCTGGCCGATCAGCGTCGAGCCGTCGGCTGTCGCGATTCCGGAAGCCGCGAACGTCGTACAGCCTCCCGCGTTCTGCATGGCGAGTTCGCCTCGAAGCTGGCAGGCCAGCGCATGGCTCTCGCTGATTCCCGCACCGCGGGCAAGGCCTTTGATCTCATCCAGAAGGTGAGGGCAGAACTGTTTGAACAGACCGCGAAACCGAGTAGCCCGTTGAGCGAGGTCGCGTTCCGAAAGCTTCAGAGATTCGCACAGCCAGCCCAGAAAGGCCGTGATTCGCAACCTCGCCTGTTCGCCGTGCTGCTCGCCAAGTTCGACCGCCGACCCACTGGCTTCGTACTTCGGATAACGCGAATGGCGCTCGTCAATCAGTCGTGACACATCGTCTCCGTCTCTTCTCGTGGCCCGTAACGACGAAGCGAACCCCGGCGATTTCTCGCAACGATTCCTCCGCCACAATCTCCTTCAGCCTGCGATTGCCGACTGTTGTTGACAGCCGCACGTTGTTCCGTGCGCAACGTACTGGTTCCGTGTGAACGCCGGACAGCTGCTGACTCTCCTCGACCACCTTCGGCGTCGGCTCTATCGTGGAGACACGATTGGGCCGGGAAGGTCGCGCCGCAGAAGAATCCCCAGGGCAAGGCATCACAGCGGCCACAGAAGCGACGCCTGTCGGCTCGGGAATGGGGGCCTCTAATCCCGGCAACCGTGTGACACCATCGGGGAATCCCCGGTTTTCCGCTGGCAAAATCGCGGAATCCGGCGACACAGACAAGCGTAAGGCCGCATGTGTCAAACAGCTTCGTGGCCAGGAAAGACTCCCGTGCCCGCAATGACGCCGTCCTTCATGTAGATCTGGCGGTGAGCCTGGCGGGCGACCGCGGGTTCGTGCGTCACCATGATGATCGTCCGGCCTTCTTCATTCAGCGACTTGAGCATCCCCATGATCTCTTCTTCGGTCGCGGAATCGAGGTTACCGGTCGGCTCGTCGGCGAGGATGATCTCGGGGTCGTTGACCAGCGCTCGCGCGATGGCCACTCGCTGCTGCTGGCCGCCGGAGAGCTGAAACGGCCGATGGTCCATGCGATCACCAAGGCCCACCATCGCTGCCAGTTCTCGGACGTGCTCGCGGTCCTTGGCATTGATGCCGCCGCCCTTCGCCCGATACAGCAGCGGCAGTTCGATGTTCTCCAGAACCGTGTACTGAGCGATCAGATTGTACGACTGAAAGATGAAACCGATCAGGCGGTTACGGACTGCCGACAATTCTTCGTCAGTCAGCTGCGAGACCTTCTGCCCGCCAAGGATGTATTCGCCGTGCGTCGGACGGTCGAGGGCTCCCAGCAGGTTCAGCAGCGTACTCTTGCCGCTGCCCGAAGAGCCCATGATCGCAATGAAATCACCTTTGGGAACTTCCAGCGAGACGCCGCGCAGCGCTTTCACAACGACGGTTCCCAGGTCGTACCACTTGTGAAGATCAATGACCTCGGCGGCGTTGGACATGACGCGGACTCTCTGCGGACGCGGAAGAAGCGGGACACGGCAGACGATATGCTGCCGCTCTGCGTCATGCCAGCAGACGAAATCGACAGGCATCCGTTGCAGCGAGTTCCGAGTCGTTCAAGCGGATCTGTCCGGATGCAGCGCGTCACGCCGCACTGGTTGCAGCGGAAAGACAGCCTACTGACTGTCGCCAGCAGGCTCTTTGTTCTCCTCTGGCTTTTCTGCAGCCGCTTCTGACTTCGCGTCGCCATCCGTTTCCGGCTCAGGCTTCTCGACCGGAGGCTCTGCCTTCTTAGCATCCGGCTCCTCACCAGCCGGTTTTGCCCCAGTGTCTTCGGTCGGAGACGCGGGGTCCTCGGTCGGAGCAGCTTTGTCTTCAGTCGCAGCCTTGTCTTCAGTCGCGGCTGTGGGCTTCTCGGGGGCAGCCGGTTTCTCCGGAGTTGCCTCGGTCGACGGGGCCGGATTGGCGGCGGGGGCAGCAGCTGCTGGAGTACCTGCTGCTGGAGCAGCTGGAGTTGACGCCTCCGTTTCCGACGCGTCGTCCTCAGCGGACTTTTCCTTCTCTTTAACCAGCTGCTCGCGCTTCAGCCCCAGCTTGCCGAAGTCCTCGGCCGAGATCACGTAGTACCAGTCCGCAAATCGCTCGTTGAGCAGGTCGACCTGCTCCTGGCCGTCCTTGAGCTTCTGCTCGTAGCTCTTAAGGTCGCTTTCGTAGGCCTTCACGTCGTTGCGGTACTGCGTAATCTCCTTCTTGTAGATCTCAACCGGCGTCAGCTTGGGAGCTGCCTCTTCTGCCGGCTTTTCGCCATCAGCTTTCTCGGCGTCCGCTTTCTTCTCATCAGCTTCGGCCGCTTTGTCTTCGGCTTTGTCGGCTTCCGGCTCGATCACGTCGCCATTGTCGTCAACCTTGACACCTTCCGGCGGGACAGGCTTCACCGGTTCGACAGGCTTCTCACCCAGCAGCGTCTCGTTGAACTCAGCGCGCACGAAGAGGTAACGGCTTTCCGTGGTCTCCGGCTCGTCCGAATTTCCGTCGCCAGCTTCTTCATCGCTCTTGTCGTCTGCTTCATCCGGACCCGCGGCCTGTTCTTCGTCAGACTTGTCGTCCGAATCGCCGTCGCTGTCTTTCGATGACGACTTGCCGATCTCGATCTCTTCGTCCGTGCCCGTGAACGAGCTGCCGAAGTGCAGGTGGTACTCGACGCCCTCGTTCGTCGCGGCAATCAGTTCGCCACCCTGGGAGAGCAGTCGGCGACGACCGGATTCCGGATCGCGATACATCAGGAAACCGCTTTCGCTCAGCTCCTGCTGCACGGCGGCTTCCAGCTGCCGATCGATATCCGGGTTGTTCCGCAATCGCTCGGGCACATTGAATGTCAGGTCGTTGAGCAGCAGCGGGCCGTCGACGCCCCGAATCGGAGAACGAGGCCGTCGTCGAATCCCGGTCAGCTTCAGGTTGTCGAGCGTCGTGACCATCGTCCCGATGTCGCTCTTGTTGACCTCTTCAGATTCTTCGTTGAGACCAGCCAGCGCCCAGGGATCGGCGGACTTGTCGCGTGTCAGCACACCTTCGACGTTCTGCGAAACTCCTTCCGGTCCGACAACCGTCGACACCGCCTCAAGCTTCGTCAGATCGTCGCGTTCCATCTTCAGCAGGTCCGCTTCGACCCAGTCGCCGAATTTCGTCGAGAGTTCGACATCCAGCTTGCAGATCCACGTATCAGTTTCGTCCTTCACGCGGACGTAATGCTCGCCGCTGCGATCCGGAACTTCCTTGCCGATAATCAGGTCGGCGGCGCTGATCTGGTCATCCTTGAAGATGATCAGCCGCTGGCCTCGACCTTTGAGCGACGAATCTTCCTTGCCCATCGGATCAATCACGCCGAAACGCTCGTGATCGGCGGCGGAGCGGCTGACCAGAGCACCTCGTTTGATGCCCACCAGCGACGTCGTCGTCTTCGCGAGCTGGTCTTCGCCATCCGCCGGGTAGTTGTAGTACGACGGCAGCGTCCAGACGCCGTCCTGCTTCCGGACCGAGAAGTCGCGAATGGTGGCCGTGTCTTCGTTGTAGCTGATCAGCTGCAACGCGGTCGCCTCCGTCGGATCAAGGTCCGGAAAGAATGGTTCGCCGACGCGGCCATAACCTTCCAGCGGCTTCGGCTGCGTCAGAAAGTGCGTTCCAGCCGCCAGGACGACCATCACGGCGGCTGCGATGACAAACTTCAGAGTCTGGGCTGTCTGATTCATTATGAAATCTCCCGGGTCGGGAACTGAGCTGTCCGAAGGGCTGTTTCCGTAACGTGTGGCGAATCAAGGTAGCGACGCTCGCCAGAGCGTGGATGGCCCGCCGTCTGGCGACGGTCGCTACGCAATGGCCATCTTGAGCTGACTATTTCCTGCGGCGAGCTTCCTCGACGTGCTGACCTTCGGCGTTCAACCGCATGATCAGGACGGCGAGTCCCAGCAGCACCGCGGGGACTGGAGGCCACAGCACGGACTGCCACCAGAACTTGTTTTCGACCGCCTGGATATCCCGCTGCTGACGGGCTCGCAACTGCTCGAGCTTCTTGTCCTTTTCGCGATCGATATTCGCTTCTTCAACTTCCAGTTCGCGGCGTTTCTTCTGCAGGGCGATCTGCTTCTGCTGCTCTTTCTCCATCCGCGACAGGTTCGGATTGTTGTCAATCTCTTCGACCTGCTTGTCGAGTTCTTCCTGCTTCTTTTCTTTCTGCTCTTCCGCGACTTCTTCAGCTTTCTTCGTTTCTTCGGCGACATCCTTGCGGAATTGATCGGTCTGTCGCTGCACTTCGAGCAGGGCTCGGTGCTGAGGACGACGCTTGCGGAGTTCGACGTACGAGGTGTCTCCCGCCAGCACGTCGACGCAGTTCAGGATGAACTTCACGTTGTCGAGCTTCAGGCCAAACGCTTCGTTCTGAGCGATGTTGAAAATCTGGTCCGAGATAAAGTCGGTATCAGCAACGAAGATCGCGTTGGCCTTGTTGTCGCCCTTGCCCTCGATCCGACCGGCGATGACGTGGGCGAACTTGTCGGCGTCGCGAATGACGCGACGCGGGTCTTTCGGTTGCGTCCCGAAGAACGAGTTCTCGACGAGATCGCCGAACTCGTTCTTGCCCGAAGCCGCTCCGGTCTGCAGCAGCGACGTAAACTCGACGTCAGCGTTCGTATCTTCGAGAACTTCGCCCGGATACAGAACGAGCAGTTCCTGCAGGCCGCTGGTGACGTCGCTCTCAGAATTGAATGCTTCCGGATTTCCGCTGACCTTGGTGATAAAGACGTAGTCCTGCGGCAGATCGACCCACTGCGGATGCGGATTGACCGTGTCCCAGACGAGCGAGTCGTTCTTCCATTCAATCCCCAGCGCGGCAAGCAGCGGTGCATAGTTCGCTCGCGGTTCCGGCGGCTGCTGTCCGCCCATCATCGGGTTTCCTGCCGGACGCTTTGGCTGGCTGGGGGCGTTACCGAGATTCGTGATCGGCATCGGATCGTCGAGAATGAGGACCGGCTTGCCACTCTTCACATACGTGACAAAGTTGTCCATCTGCTGCTGGTTGAGTGCCGACGGCTGAACGGCCAGCAGGACATCCATTTCGTCGTCGATCTCGGAATCAGCAGCGACTTCGATGACCTTGTACTGCTTCTTGAGTTCCTGGCTGATGCGCCATTCCGGCTGGCTGCGCATCGACTGCATGTCGAAACCGCCGTTGACCTTCGCATCAGTTCGCAGCACTCCGACCGTCAGGCGTTCTTCCTGAGACACCGTGCGGATCGAGCGGGTCAGTTCGTACTCGATCGACGAACCGGATTCGAAGAACGGGATCACGACCTGGTCGAACGGGCTTTGAACCACGGCGCCGAGAAACACTTCAACGGCCTGAAACCGGCCATTGACTTCCGACTGCACCGTCTGCGGAGCGATGCCAAAGTGCGATGCCTCTTCGGCTTCCTCGCTGAACGGTGTGACGTCGACAAAGCGAACATTGAGCAATCCGCCGCCCATCTGATCGTACTGCCGGAGCAGGCCACGAAGCTGCGTCTGCTGCGCGACGTACTCGCGCGGCACCGTCGGGCTCATGTAGGCGAGCACGGTGACCGGGTTCTCTTCCTTGATATTGCCGATCAGGTCGGTCGTCGTGTCCGAGAGTGTGTAAAGGTTCTCGGCGGTCATGTCGAACCGCAGACCCATCGACTCGCTGGCCGTCGAGATCACCGAGTTGCCGGCGATCAACGCGATCAGCAGGCAGACAATGCGGAGACCGCAGTGGGCTCCCATTGGAAGCCCGTCGCCGCTGCGAACCCAGTGTCGGCGGCTGATCATTGCCGCGTTGAGATACAGAGCAAACGCGATCAGCGATCCGAAATAGACCAGCCCGCTGAACGGCACGACACCCATCGCGAATTCACGCAATCGTTCGGACAGACTGAGTGCCAGGCAGACCTGTGAGAAACCGTCGTACAGAGTGTCCATCAACGTCGGATTCTCGACGAACGGCCGCGTCACGGCGAGCTTGCCGATGAAGACCGGAATGGCACAGAAGGCGACGCCGATTCCGAACGCAACGGTCACGCTGCTCGTCATCACCGACGCAAACATCGCGAGGCTGATCAGGGCGGCGCCGGCGAGCCAGTAGCCGAAGTAGGTCGTCAGCAGCAGACCCCAGTCCGGATTGGCGATCCTCGCCAGCACGCCGAACATCGTCATCGAGAAACCAAGTGCGACGGTGTAGACCAGCACGAGCGACAGATACTTGCCCAGCAGGATCTCGGTGTCGGTTCCCGGCAGCGTGAAGAGCAGCTCGTCCGTGCCCTGCCGCTTTTCGTCCGCCCAGGCTGTCATGGCGATCGCCGGCACAATGAACAGCAGCAGGTACGGGAAGTACACGGTGAGCTGGTCGAGCGTCGCCAGGTTGTTCGTAAAGAACTGCGGGTTGAAGGCGGCGAGCGAAGCCGCGACCACAAAGAAGATGATGAACAGGTATCCGAGCAGGCCGGAGAAATAGCTCATCAGGTTTCGCTTGAGCACAGCGACAATCACATGAGTTCGCATATCTCAGTTCCGCAATGGAGTTGAAATTGAATCACTTGTTTAACCCGAAGCCGCAGGCGACGGCGGTCGAAACCCGAAGGCAAGCGCCGTCGCCTGCGGCTTCGGGTTAAACGATGTCGATCTCGACGTCAGGCGCCGGCGCCGGTCAGTTCGCGGAAGCGGTTTTCCATTTCCTCTTCCGTGCCGGCCATCTCGTCCGTCGGGCCGTCAAACACGACGCGGCCCTGGTTGACGAGAATGACGCGACTGCAAACGGCTTTGACTTCACGCAGAATATGCGTCGACAGCAGAATCGTTTTTGTCTGGCCGAGGCTCGTGATCAGATCACGGACACCCTGCACCTGATTCGGATCGAGACCGCTGGTCGGTTCGTCGAGAATCAGAACGTCGGGATCGTGCAGCAGAGCCTGAGCCATGCCGACTCGCTGCCGGTAACCTTTCGACAGCTTGCTGATCGACTTCGTCCAGACCGTGCTCAACGAGCAGGCTTCGCGGACATACTCCAGCCGCTGTCCCAGCGTGCCGGCGTTCATGCCGCGCGCTTCGCCGAGGTACTTCAGGATGCTCTGCGGAGTCATCTCGGCATACAGGGGCCCGTTTTCCGGGAGGTAGCCCAGCCGCGACGCTGCCGCCAGGCGGTCGGTCTGCATATCGTGCCCGGCGATTCGAGCCGAGCCGTTCGACGGGGCCAGATACCCCGTCAGCATTTTCATCGTTGTTGATTTGCCAGCGCCGTTGGGTCCGAGAAACGCCGCAACCTGTCCTCGCGGGACAGAAAACGTGACGTTCTCAGTAGCGACGAACGAGCCGTAATACTTGCTCAGCCCATCCGCCTCGATCATCACGTCGCTGGAGCCACTGGTGCTGCTGTCAGTCATCGTGTGCAGTTCCGGGTGAGAGAAACAGGTGGGAAAATCAGCCGGCAGGACGACGCAGGATACCGATCAAGGTCTGCCAATTTGAGCGCACAAACCCACGAGACCTGCCAATCTGCCAGTTCAGCTTCAAATACCGAAGCCGCCTGCAGTCTGCCAGTTCGCGAAAAATGCGAGCCAGCAAAGTGTTCCGCCGGCACGAGGCCATGCCGGAAAGCAAAGCGCGTTCCAGTGCAGCGACAGCTCATTGATCAGTTCAGGGGCAAGTCGCGGCCGGTCTCTCCGGATTCGTCGTCGCAACGGTAACCGACTGAGGGCACATTCGTCAGACTGCTGCGCCCGTGCATCGCGAAACTTCTTCAGTGAAACCTGACAGGAAGAGTCAAACCATGAACCGCGTTCTCGTTCTGTACCACTCGAACAGCGGCAACACGAAACGCATGGCCGAATTCGTTGCCGAAGGCGCTCAGCAGATTTCGGATACCGAAGTCCGGCTGCGAAACCTCGATGCAGCGACAGCCGACGATGTGCTCTGGTGCGACGGTATCGCGGTCGGCAGTCCAACAAACATGGGGCTGCTCTCCTGGCGGATGAAGAAGTTCTGGGACGAGACGATGCTCAACGATTGGATGAAGGTGGACGGCAAGATCGGCTGCGCGTTCTCGTCCAGCGGCGGCTTCGGTGGCGGCAGCGAGATGGCCTGCCAGTCGATCCTGACGGTCCTGATGAACTTCGGATTTCTGGTCTTCGGCGTTACGGACTATGTCAGCAAGCTGACCACCCTCCACTATGGAGCCGTCGCCGTTCGAGAACCGCGTGACGACGAAACCGCGGACGCCTGCCGGAAACTCGGCAAGCGTCTCGCCGAATGGACCGCCGTGTGTGCACACGGTCGAAAAGACGAGCACCCGCTCGCCAAGAACGATGAACGTCTCCCGCCAGGCTGAACCAGCGACTGACTCAGCGCAGAAAATAACGCGGGACGGTGGTTGCCCAGCGTCCCGCGTTTGTCCTTCATCGTGCGGCATCTCGTGAGCCGCTTCAGGCGAGCCGAGTGCCGTCAGACCTCGGTTTTTCATCGCATGTAGAAACCGCAGCCTTACCGCGGCGGCTCGCCAGTGTTGTGCACGAGGTCTTCCGCGAGGCCTTCCGCGAGTGCTCCCTGCCGGGACCGATTCCGGCGATCCAGCTACACAACGCCGTTGCCGTCATCCATGTCGTCGAAGTCTTCTCCGTCGGCATCGTCATCACCGTCGAAATCTTCATCTGCCAGTTCCGCTTCGAGTTCCGGATTCGCATCCGAGGCGCGGACGTTCGTTGAGTCGTCACCGCCGGCTCCCTCTTTGAGAGCCAGCTCGCCGGTACGACGGAAGTCGAGCAGCGAATCGATGGCGGTTCCCAGCCACAGCGAGGCGAACGGGACGTTGCGGAACGCCTTGTATCCCTTGCGGGTCCGATGCTGAATGTCTCCGGCACCCAGCAGCAGCAGTTCGAGGATGTCGCGAGTTTCGCGTTTCAGTCCGCGAGCGAAGATTGGCTCGCGAGTTGTTGCCCGCAGAAACTGATGCTCGTAGACGTAGGACTCGTCAATTTCGACACGATGGAAAAGCCATGCCCAGACGACTTCGGCCGCGATCAGTGCCGTGAAGACGTACGCCGCCGCGACGAAGAAGCCGGGCGAGACTGACGCGTCGAGATACTCAATGTGACCCGCGACGGCCGTCAACGGATTCCACGCCAGTTCGACGGTCGCCATGTGTGCCATCCCGAAGAACGCGACCAGACCAACAGCCAGCACGGCACAACGGATGACATCCAGGTTGTAGAGAATCGTCACATAGCACAGGAACAACGCCACAAACCAGATGAGCAGAGCCCAGCCGGCCGTTAGCAGTCCGCCAGCCGTCAGGCCATAAAGAATCAAACTGCCCCAGATCATCGGGTGCAGATAAATCGAATCTCCGTACCAGACGAAGCGCACGCGGTAGACACGTTTGCGGTCGCGCGTCACCTGTCCAATCAGGTAGGCGAAGAATCGCTGATGGAATGTCCGCAGCACGCCAAGCAGTGGCCACAGAACAATGCGGATCGGTGTCAGAAAGACGCTGCGCAACACGCGCAACGTCACGCTGGAGTTCTGACCGTGCATCATTTGAGTGCTCATGGAAATCTCCTTCGCGGCCAGATCTGACAATGAACCTGAAGCTCAATCGAATGCCGGGGCCGCCGTCTCTTCCGGTCGTCGTGAGTGGGCCCGAATACGCATGCCCGACCGCGGTGGATCTGCCGTTCGCACGAAATTCCGTTCCGATCGCGCGAGGTTCCTGAGATCGTTGGGCGTCGGGAATCAGCGTCGCCGCGACCTCAAACGTGGCTCGTTCGAGGCACGATTCCGTATTGCCGCATTTTTGAAATCTGGGGTATAAGCCCACCCCGGACTCTGAATGCTGTGAGGAAATGCGCGGCAAACGGCGTCCCGTGATCGCCTCATCCTCTCAGAGAAACCCGCTGCGGCAGTCCCGGCTCAACAATTCTTCAAGGGCCTGCTGCGTCTGGTTCTGCTCCCCGCATCCCTCCCCGACGACCTTTGAGACTTCCTCATGCGAACTCGATTCGCCGACTTCGATCGCCTTGCGCGAGACGGTGGGACACCGGTTCGTTCACAGCCGTTTGCCCAATGGCCCGTCTTCGACAGTGAAATGCTGCAGGCTGTTCAGGACGTCCTGAAATCCGGACAGGTCAATTACTGGACGGGTCAGGAATGCCGGGAATTTGAAAACGAGTTCGCGCGATTCGTTGGCTGCGACCACGCGGTTGCCGTTTCCAACGGAACGATCGCTCTGGAACTGGCGCTGGTCGCATTGGGTATCGGCGCCGGCGACGAAGTCATCGTGCCGCCGCGAACGTTCATCGCGACCGCCAGCGCTGTTGCAATGCGCGGAGCCGTCCCGGTTTTCGCTGATCTCGATCCCGTCAGCGGAAACATCTCCGCAGAGACGATTGAAGCGGCAATCTCGCCTGACACCAAAGCCGTCATCGTTGTGCACGCCGCCGGCTGGCCCTGCGAAATGGGGCCGATCATGAAGCTCGCCCGCGAGCGCGGACTGTTCGTCATCGAAGACTGCGCTCAGGCGCACGGAGCAACCTGCGATGGCCGCCAGGTGGGATCGATCGGCGACATCGGTACGTTCTCGTTCTGCCAGGACAAGATCATGACGACCGCCGGAGAAGGCGGCATGGTCACGATGAACTCGCACGAACTCTGGGAGCGCGCCTGGAGCTTTAAGGATCACGGTAAGAGCTGGGACGCGGTTTATCGACGACAGCACGATACGGTTTTCAAGTTTCTTCATGAGTCCATTGGCACGAACTGGCGAATGACCGAAGTCCAGGGCACGATCGGTCGGCTGGCTTTGAAGAAGCTGCCGCAGTGGATCGCCGCTCGACGCCGCAACGCCGCGGTACTTGACGCCGGCCTCAGCGAAATCGCCGGTCTGGACGTCGTCCGTCCAGCAGCCGGTCTCGGACACAGCTATTACAAGTACTACGTCAACGTGTCGTCCGATGCGCTGACGGTCGAGTGGACCCGCGATGAAGTTGTGCGGGCTCTGCAGGCCGAGGGAATTCCGTGCGGCAGCGGCATCTGCTGCGAGATCTACCGCGAAAAGGCGATTGAATCTGCGGGGCTCGCACCCGCTCAACCGTTGCCCGTCGCGGCCGACCTCGATCGTCGAACGATCATGTTCCTCGTCCACCCGACCTTGTCGGAAGACGACATGCGGGACATCGTCGCCGCCTGTCGCAAAGTGATGAGTGCAGTCGCGGCCTCACAATCGCGAATCCGCGACACTGCGGAACAAAGGGCTGCGTGACGCAGCCGGATGTCATGGCCGGTTCACGACAGGGATTGTCACACCGGTCCAATCGGAAACTCACTGACCGGAACCAGCAGGCAGGGACGCCAGGATGCTCAATTCGATCTGGTCGAAACTCTTCGGCAACGCTTCGCCGAGACAGGTCAAGGTACGGGTTCTCGTCGACTTCACGGTCGCGAACGTCGTGCTCATCGTCGCCGCCGTTCTGCGACTGGCGATTCGCGGCGAACTGGACTTCGCCGACCCGGTGAATCAGCTCGCCGGCAAGATCACAGTCACGTACCTCGTTCACGCCGGCTGGTTCGCATTGTCAGCCGGAGCGTTGCTGACCTGGGCCGGCATCTATCGACCGCTGCCAAGTTCGCGGATCGGACAACGCCTCATTGACATTTCAAAGGCCTGCGGCATCGGGATGCTTGGCCACCTCATCATCGGCAGCATCTGGCAGGGACGAGTTGGTCCGACGCTGGAAGTCGCTGTCCCGGCCTGGTCACTGCTGGGCGTGTCCATCTTCGCCGTGCGTTACTCGACGATGTCGCTGACGACGCACTACCGTGTCGTGCCGCGCAAACCGCGATCGTCTGTTCTGTCCGACAAGGTGGAAGATGTGCTCGTCGTCGGGGGTGCCGGCTACATCGGCTCGGTGCTGACAAAGCAGCTTCTCGACAAGGGTTATCGCGTCCGCGTCCTCGACATGGGCATGTTCGGACACGAATCGCTGCAGTCTCTGGCCGGGCATTCGCGGCTGGAAATCATGTCGGGCGATTTCCGCAATGTTGAAGACGTTGTTCGAGCACTGCGGAACATCGACGCCGTCGTTCATCTCGCGGCAATCGTCGGCGACCCGGCGTGTGCGCTCGACAAAGAAGCGACCATCTCGATGAACTACGCGGCCGCGCGCATGATGGCGCAGCTGGCCCGCGCGAACGGTATCTCGCGCTTCGTGTTCGCCTCGACCTGCAGCGTCTACGGAGCCTCGGACGATATCCGCACGGAAGAGTCCGATCTCAATCCGGTTTCGCTGTACGCAACGACGAAGATCGACGCCGAACGGGCTCTGCTGGAAACCGCCGACGAAGTCTTTCAGCCGACGATCCTCCGTTTCGCGACCGCGTACGGCTGGTCGTTCCGACCGCGCTTTGACCTGGTGGCCAACCTTTTCAGTGCTCAGGCCGTCACGGACAAGCACATTCGGATCATCAACGGCGAGCAGTGGCGACCGTTCGTCCACACCGTTGATATCGCTCGAGCCTGCGTGATGGCCGTTGAAGCGCCGCTTGAGAAAGTCGGTTGCGAAGTCTTCAACGTCGGCGATCACAGCCAGAACTACACGCTGCAGCAGCTCGGCCATATCGTGGCCGAATGCGAACCCGGCATGTTCGTCGAGGAAATCACCAACGACGACGACCCGCGCAACTACCGCGTTGACTTCTCGAAGATTCAGCGCGTGCTCAATTTCCGAGCCAGCATCGACCTGCACGAAGGCGTTCGCGAAATGGTCGAGGCGGTCCGGGCCGGCAAGGTCATCAACTGGCAGGACCCGGTCTACAGCAACCTGAAAACCCTGCAGCAGGACGGCCCGAATCTCCTGAAGTTCCAGCAGGGAACCTCGGAAGAAGAAGAGCTGCGGGAAACCAAGCGTTTCCTGTCAAAGGCTGCGTAGCTGAAAGATTCGGGGCAGGAGGGTTCGGCGTAGCAGTCGTCATGGCAGAACTGTCAAACGCTACATATGAGCGAATTCAGGCACTCAGTGCCGAGGGCGACATGTTCGCCGATTCCGCCGACTTTCCACGCGCCCTTGAGAAGTATTGGGCTGCGTGGGATCTCTTGCCAGAACCGCAGTGTGACTGGGATGCCGCAACGTGGTTGCTTGCCGCGATTGGCGACGCAAACTTCCCTGGCGGCGATTACGAAGCAGGACGCGACAATCTCTCCAACGCAATGCATTGCCCAGATGCGATTGGCAATCCGTTCCTTCATCTTCGCCTTGGCCAATGCCAGTTTGAGCTGGGAAATGTAAAACTCGCTGCTGATGAGCTGACGCGAGCATTCATAACGGGCGGCAATCAGGTCTTCGCTGATGAAGATCCGAAGTATTACGCATTCGTGAGAAAGAGACTGAATCTGTAGACGCTCTTTCGGGTCGACGATGGGGCGTGATGGATCGACACTTGCCGGATCGTAGAATTGACTGCGAACTCCGGTTCATCTTTGCGCCGGAGTGTCTACAGTTCGCTCAGTTTCACCCATCACCGGTCGCCCAGCGGAGCCCGGCGGAATGATCCCGCGGACTGAAATTTTTCCCAACGTCATCGAGATGAATTACCAGGCGCGTAAGCGGCTGGGCTGTTGTGTGTATCTCGTGTATGACGGGTCTGAATGGCTGCTGATCGATATCGGGTACAGCGATACGGTCGCGGAGATCGTCGATCTGATCCGGCAGATGGATTTCTCGCTGGCCGACTGCCGCTACCTGATCGCGACGCACGCTGACGTCGATCACATTCAGGGGCTGCAGCTCGCGAAAGAGATGCTGCCTTCGGCGGAGACGATCGGGCATCCGGATGCCGCTCGACTGTTGCGGGAAGGCAACCGTGTCGTGACTTATGCGGAGATCGCTGCGCAGAATATCTCGATCGACCTGCCGCCGCTGAAGCTGGAACGCACGATTGACGACGGTGACGTCCTCCAGCTCGGCGGCAAGCAGCTGGAAGTCTGGCACACGCCGGGCCACACGATCGGGATGCTGTCCTTCCGGATGGACAACCTGCTGTTCTGTGCGGACAACATTTACCGCGACGGCTGCGTCGGCAACATCGACGCGCATCACGGGTCGGATATTCTCGACTTCATGGACTCACTGACCCGCATCCGCAACAGCGATGTGGAATGGCTGCTGCCCAGTCACGGCCCGCCATTCCGCAAGGACAACGCGCTGCTCGACGAAGCCATCGCCCGCCTGGAACGTTACTCGCACCGAGCCGACTTCGGCACCTGCGCCGTCGACTGGCCATTGCTCGACGAATGGGAAGACGAGCTGGAACGAGGCGTCATGCCGCAGTAGGTGGTCGGGGGCCAACGAATGCTGCGAATGGCACTTATGCAGTGGTCAGCCTCACCTTCGCCTGATTGGTGCGATTCGTTGGCCTCGTCAATCGATTCCGACTCTCGTCTGAACTGGTGCGGATCTGCAAACAGCCAGCCAGTGTCGAGATCACGTCTGACCACTTGATGCGAGACTTCCGTTGTCGCTCGGCTCCCTGCTGTGGTTAGAATGGCAGTCCGCGCCCTCTGGAATTCCCACCTGCCGCTCACGGCCTTTTCTTTCTGTTTCTGACCAGCATCGCGTTGTTTGGTGAGGACTCGCCGAACGCCTTGCTGTTACCGGAGCAGTCGATCTCATCGCCGGCTCAACCCCCCATCCGACATGTCCCGCGAACTTCTCTCTGTCCGCTGCCCTGAATGTGGCTTCCGGTTCAAAGTCGAACGGAAGTTTGGCGGTCGTGTGACGCGCTGCCCGCAGCCTGAGTGTTCTCAGAAGCTCCGCCTGCCGGAAGCCGTTGCCACGCGGCGACGGCCAGTCGAGGCGACCGAGCAACCAGCACCATCTCGCCAGACGAAAGCGAGAAGGACGACGCAGCGTGCCGCCAAGAGGCACCGCCAACCCGTCGCGAAGAAGCAGTCAAGGTTGCCGGCACGATTTGCCGGCAATCAACGCTGGCTGTTGAGCATCGGCATTGGTTCGACGCTTCTGGCGGCGGCGTTCTTCATTTTCGCGCCGACACCGGAAACGTCGCCGCTCCGCAACAGCGTGGGCGTTTCAGTGGTCGCTGCCGACGAGCCGCCTCCGCCGGATCCGTTCCGCGAGGAAATGCTGCCGTTCGTCGAACAGTTCTGCACCGACTGCCACAACGCAGATGATCCGCAGGGCGGGCTGGACTTCTCGAAGTACGCCGAGTCGACCTCGCGGGACATCATCAAAGGCAAGGCCCGCGAGCACTGGCAGACGGTGCTCGCGATGCTCGAAACCGGAGCGATGCCGCCGAAAGATGCCGAGCAGCCTCCGAAAGAGCAGCTTGAGAAACTGGTCCCGTGGCTCGAAAG
>Ga0070726_10001231_pt1 | contig 26597 bp, 16 predicted proteins | sample tdAd471_FD_67275 | JGI IMG/M metagenome (GOLD analysis project Ga0070726, IMG submission 67275) | Marine sediment microbial communities from the Atlantic coast under amendment with organic carbon and nitrate - tdAd47.1 | ecosystem: Environmental > Aquatic > Marine > Coastal > Sediment | place...
AATTAATCCCGATGCCAGATGTAATAACCTTTGAGGAAATAGGCCATTATCCCCAAACAGAGGCTCCAGATCGCTTATTGAAAGCATATATGAAGTTTAGAGATAAAGAATAGGGAACCCTGCGTACATTCTCTGTGTTAAGAAAACTATTATGGCTAATGGGAAGCAAGCATTAACAGTATTTTTGACCGACCTCTTCCATGCTGGGGAGGTTGTGGTAGAAGGACAATTAAAGCCTTTCCTTGAGGCAGATGTAGCCACCGCTGGGCGGCTATTAAAGCGCATTTATGAGGAAGAATGTGTAGACTTACCATTCGAACCTCCCCGCTTTGATCAAGCAGCAGCTATATGGAGTGCTCAGTTTTTGTACCGGGCTGTTCAATTTGCCCTACTTCGAGAATTAGATGATCAGTCTATTCAACAAGAATTACAGCCCTTCCCAAGCCCGTTGACGCCCTCTGCCGTCATAGCTGTTGATCTATGTATGCGGTATCTGCCGGATTTATTCAAATTAGTTCGAGGTCTCGCTCCCGACGACATACTCCTAATCTATATTCGGCGGACGGCTGCCCAATGGCCTTATTCGGCAGTAGGTATGGGGTTAATGGATGGAGGAAGTGAGGTCACGACCATTTTATCTGATAAAGGCCTTCGTCAGGTTTACTTAGAACGAGTCATTGAAAAAGAAGATACGATAGCCGTTAAGCATTTTCAGTTGCTACCTTGGCTGGAAGCTATGGCCGGATTATACCCTGAACAACTATTACCAAAAGTATTCAACGAAATGATAAATGAAGGAGCTACTACCTCAAATTAACCAATTGAACCAGGTGCTTAATCACCTGAAAAATACCTTTGTGGGGAAAGATGAGATCATCGATTTGATGGGAATAGCCCTGGTGGCGAGGGAGAATCTTTTCATGCTAGGGCCTCCAGGTACGGCAAAAAGTGCCATGGTTCGATCGCTTGCGAAATTATTGACCGGTAAGACCTTTGAATACCTCTTGACTCGATTCACAGAACCCAATGAGTTATTTGGACCGTTTGATATCCGTAAACTGAGAGAAGGAGAGTTGCTGACCAACACAGAAGGCATGCTCCCAGAAGCCAATCTGATTTTTTTGGATGAACTCCTCAACGCGAATAGTGCTATCCTGAATAGTTTATTGATGGTATTGAATGAACGTATTTTTCGGAGAGGGCGGGAAACGAAAGATCTTCCGGCCTTAATGATAGTTGGGGCGAGCAATCACCTGCCCGAAGAGGATGCCTTACAAGCCCTTTTTGACCGCTTCTTGGTTCGGGTACGATGTGATAATGTAGCCCCCGATTTATTAAACCAAGTCTTAGATGCGGGCTGGAAACTAGAGGAAAAGGAGCAAGTGGAGGCCCCGGCTATTACGGCGGAAGAAATTCAGCAATTGCAAGAACTAATCAGCACGGTAGACCTATCGGTGGTTCGAAAACCTTATATAGAACTCATTCAGCAGTTACGAAATGCGGGAGTAGCCGTATCCGATCGGCGAGCCGTAAAGCTGCAAAGACTGATGGCTGCCAGTGCTTTACTTTGCCAACGTCAGCAGGCCATCCTTTCAGATACTTGGGTCATCCGCTATATCTGGGATACGGAAGAACAAGAAGAGGTTATCGCTGGAATCGTCAACAACCTGGTAGAAACAGATAACAGTGACCGCCAACACCCTCGCGCTTCACGAACTAACTTGCCCGATCCGGATGAAATGTACAAAGAGGTAAATAAATTGACTAGCCAATGGGAGGCTACCGATGTTACGGGCCTAGAACGTAGCCAAATTAAGGATCGCTTACGTTATTTGAATGGCCGATGCGAATGGATTTCTAATGAAGAACAGCGTCAATATGTAAAAGAACCTATTGAGAATTTATGGAATCGAATTTTGGAAAGAGGTGAATTGAATTGAATTGATATGACAGATTGGATTTATACGATAGCCAATAATGATAAAAGCGCTTTGTATCGTGTCAGGATTTTGACGGATTGGCTGGTGGCTGAAAATGAAACGGGGATTTGGCTAAAAGGAGAGGTCGACCAAGAAGTACCATCGGCTATTGAACAATTGCCTTGTACTGCACGATTCCGCATGGATATAAATAATCGTTTATTCCCCATCGGAAAGTTAACCCCTACTGGCGTACTCCCTCCATTGAAATGGTGTACACTGCAAGATTTTCTGCCCGTGGAAATGCCCGTTGCTGCCTTAGCAGGCGAGGGCGAGAGCGCTATAGCAGTGCGATTGGTTCGCTCAGACATTGAACGAAAAAGTGAGCTATTGCTGGTGCACTGGAAAGACTGGGCGCATTATGGTCGCAAGGCGCCTAATATCCGGTTGGCTCCCTTGCGGTTTGCTACTAATACAGAGGGAGAAACGCTAATATGGGGTGAGCCATTGCCTCCGCTCCCAGGAACGGTATTCTGGCAAGAACACCAGGTTTTTTTACCTGCTGGCTGGGCCTTTGAACAGGAAATAGTAGCTGAAATATTGGCTGAAACTTATGGTAAGGACAAAAGTACCTTTCTCCTCTTCCGGGAAACAGGACAATGGGAAAAAATCAATTGGGCTCATTTTGTGGGAGCTAGCCGCAAAGCCATACACCAAACAAGAATTGTCAGAGAAGGGCGAAAATAAATCAATCCTTCATGTAAGGAGATCGAATAAGTTGACCATGGGAACGCCATTATATTCTATACGGAGTTACTTCAAATTTTCTCAACAATACTTCTGGCAATGGGCAGAGGAGGGAGAGGTAGTGGAATGGCGAAATGGAGATACTATTTGTTATCGAGAAGATTTGGCGAATATACTGGCTGCTACAGCCGAAAGTGGATTGCCTCCGATTGGAACCATTCTGCTATTACTAGTAGCCTGTCAAGATAAACCCTTGTCCGTTTATGAAAAACTGTTGGTAGAAACTATTCAACAACTTCCACAACCCACCTCATGGCGCGAAACAATGGAAGGTTTTGCTTCCCAGGCCATCGAGTTTATGGAAATTATCCAGTCCTTACCTGCCGCATTGAGGTCAGGGAATAACCGGATTCATTTGCTGAATAGCCTGATCGCCAAAATACCCAATAAAATTCCTGCGGCTAAAGCCAAAGAGATGTCACTTACCTTAGATTCAGGGGAATGGGATGGTCTTTTCGTTAAGCGGAGTGGAAAAATTGATTGGAAGACACTTAAGGTAGATCTAGAAAATTTAAGGAATTTGTTTGGGTTCTTTACGACCAAAGAGGAATTAGAGCTACAGTTGCGTACGGGCCTACAGCAATTGCCTAGTCCCGTTGATATTGAAGAAGAATTACCAGCTGTAGATATTCTAACCCAACTAGCCAATGATCCCAAAACACAAGGCTTGGCCCGTTTGACGAAGCGTTTACTGGCAGCGCTGCGGATTCCTATGAAAACGGCTGGTGCTAGTGATCTGCCCTTTGGAGGTGTTTCTGATATTACGAATCGAGGGGATTTCGATCGGTTATTACTGAGCGAATTGGCACAAGATGAGGACATGCTGAGTGCGCGATTGGTCAACAATGAGGCATTATATTTCAGACGAGAGGAACCACCTGATCAGCGCATACTGCAGCGTATTATTTTGATGGATCAAACAATTAAGATGTGGGGCTTACCTAGGGTATTTGCTATGTCAGCAGCCCTTGCACTAGGTGAGCAAAAGAAAGAGAAGGTTCAAGTGGAAAGCTACGGTTTGGGAGGACAAGAGGTAGAAGCCTTAAGTTTAAATACAAGAGAAGGAGTTATCGAGGCTTTAGCGGCTTTGGATGTCCATTTACATTGTGGGAATGCTTTGCTAAAATTTGTACAAGAACATCCAGCAAAAGAAAACCCAGAACTGATTCTTATTACAGCAGAGTCAGCTTTTTTTCAAGCTGAATTTCAACGGATAATCCAGCGTCATAAAGGGCAAATACACTTTGTCATTTTGGTTCATCGATCTGGCAAATTATCGTTCTTTCAATACCTCAATGGGAGTCGTAAATTATTGCGTCAATCCACTTTCAATCTAGAAGAACTATTATTTAGCCCATCGAAAAAACCACTGCTTGATCAAGATAAACCGGAGCGTTTACCTATGGCACTTAGAATGGAACGCTTTCCGCTCTTGCTTCCTACTACCATGATGAACCTTAAGCGGGCTTATACCTATCATATGGTGAACCCCGATCGGGTGGTTTCCATTAGCCCCGATCAGCGCTTATTACTATGGATGTCCAAAACCACAGGAGCGCTAGAACTGAGGTCAGGTATCGAAAAAGGTAAATATGCTTTTGGTTATGACGATGAAAACATGATCTATATATTGGCGCAGCAAACAGAATTACTGCATTTGTACAGTATCAATCTGCGGCAGCGTACCACTGATCATGTAGCTATAGATTTTAAGACGGGCAGTCGACACTACGATTTCCGTTTCGATAAGCCTTACTTTATAATCTCGAATTACAGTAATTATTTCCAATTGGATACGATAAGCCAAGTAATAACTAAGGTGGAATTACCTTATAGTGAACGAAGGAAAGAATTAACAGCGAGGAGTCCATACATTCATGAAATGCATGAGATTAAGAAAATAATTAATCCTGGGTACTCTACCCTTACGAAAGTCAAGCGGGTGTATGTCAATCAAGAGGGGCACTTAACCATTAACAAATGGGCCATACGTTTGGAGGCCAAGCAGATGAAATTGGTGCCTTTCCAGCGAGACCCACTCCAAGCAGTAGAACCAAGAATAACGGAGGGGCAACAATTATTGGCTGAAAACCCCGGGCTGTTATTTCGTACTAAGCGATGGGCGGACGGGACTAGAGTATGGGTCGATCCCAGAGGGTTCCTGCATTTGCAGATAGGCAATAGTAAACGACCAGAAGTCACGCTAGTTTTAGTGCTCAATATGCCAATGGCGGCTTGGGCTTCAGATGGTATGTGCTGCGGACCTTCTTATTTTACTAAAGGAACAGGTGGCATGCTAGTGGATGCCTCAATTTTTTATGAAAAATATATTCAACCCTTTATAGAAATGATAAGGTAAGGTGAAAATAGGACTTCAATATCAAGTGAGCGCGTCACACTCCATGCAAGCTGCCTTCATACGAAGCGACAGCCCTGCTATCTGGTTGCAATACCTAGGAGAATGGGAGGTGAGACTGTCAGCATTGGAAGCTTATAGGGTACCTCAATCGATCCAGTCTAGAGCACCTGCAGGTCTATTTGTTATTTTTAAGGAAGAAGTTTCCTTTGAATATTCTGCTAAGGTTTATCCCTATCGGATGGAAGGAAAGGGGTTGTATATTCCTATTGAGGCAAGGGTGTTCCCGCCCCTCTTACCAGAAGAATGGGATAAAGTACTATTACACGATCGACAGTTTTTTCATCCTACCATTGGATTAGTGGGCTTTTCACTACAGGATAAAGTTGATTTTGGAGACTTATTAGTGTTACCTGGACTTAGGCAGCAGCCGTGGGATATTGCGCAGCTAGGAAAGCCAAAGCGGCCTTCTTTGTTAGCGATAAGTGTTGACAGGCCTCCGATACAAGATTTTATAGATGAGTTGAAAAAGGATATAGAGCCACTTCCTTTAGATGAAATTCCAAAAGCCCCCGGCGAGAAGTCATCTTCTTTACAAGAACAGATAGATCAGTTAAAACGCTTCCTGTTGAAGCAGTTTTTAAAGGCGACAGAAAAAGATAAAGATCGTAAAGATAACCCCCAAACTGATGAGTCATCAAAGTCAGATGGAATGGGGCACTATCCGAATAGCGGGACAGGTGGTGGACTATTGAGCGGACTGTGGGGTAAGGCAGAACAATGGCTTGGGGATCGATTGGCGGACTTGGAGAAGCGCCGGGAACGAGAGATTGAACGTTTGCTGAAGTTGTTTGACGAAGACCCCGATCAAGCCCTTAGGTATTCCATCCCCCTGGGCGGCCCTTATCAAAGTAGAGGTGCGGCCCCTCCAACCGACCGGCTGGGTCGCCGAAATACAGATTTTAATTTGGGCGAACTAGGTGGCGGTCGCAAAGCGGATTTCTGGCAACTGGATAAATATTACGCCAGTCTAAGAGAACACTATCAGAAAGCTGCCAAAGAACGCTTGGAACAGGGCGATTACCGGAAAGCGGCTTATATCTATGCGCAATTATTAGGCGATTTCCATTCTGCTGCTAGTGCTTTGGAGCAAGGTAAATACTATAGAGAAGCGGCGATATTGTATAAAGACCATCTCAAGCAATTACCTAAAGCGGCTAAATGCTTAGAAGAAGGGGGCTTGCTTTTGGAAGCTATTTCCTTGTATAAGGAGTTAGGGCGCAATGAAAAGGTCGGCGATTTATACGCACAGCTTGACCAAGGAGAGCAAGCATCTATTGCTTATGAGCGAGCAGTAAGTCAGTATTTGGAACTAGACAACTATTTAGAAGCTAGCCGTATTTATGAAGAAAAGCTAGATGAGCCAGTAGCATTAGAAGCTTTACTCTTGCAGGGGTGGCAAAACTCCAAGCAAGCGGAGGATTGTTTGGGTAAATATTTTGTAGCGAAGCAGGAAAGGAGTGAGGTCGATTTGAATGAAGTCATTCAAGCGATTTACCAAAAGTCTGTACCAGCGAGTAAGAAGATTTCCTTTTTGCATGTGCTAATTCGACTGAAAAGAAAAACACCTGAGGTGCAAGCTTGTAGCCGAGAAATAGCCTATGAAATCATTAGTGAAAATGCCTTGAAAGGTAAACTAGAAGATTTATCCTACTTAAAACAATTTGTCGAGGAGGATGCGCTTTTAGGTAAAGACATCAGTAAGTATTTATTTCAGCATAAAAAGCGACCTGGACGCTACGACGAACATACAACTGAGTTTAAATTGGATGATAGAGTAGCCTGGGAAAATTCGATTGACTACCGAAATCAGTTATTGGTATTTGGCCGAAGAGAAAAGCGACTGGTAATAGCTAGAGTCAATTGGAGAGGGAAGATATCCTATTATGGTTCGGATATTCCCTTGTCTGATGATAGCACTTTCCATTTTCTAGAACCGATTAAACACAAGGAAAAATTAATCGTGTTTACCCGACAAAACCGTAGCATTAGTCCTATTGTTTTGCCTAAGAATTCCTATTTCTTTCATGCCATTGAAATTAACTTTCTAGACTGGTTACCTGCATCCGCTATAGGCGTTAGTTGGATCAAGTCTAATCGAATGGCTGTTTTAACCCACGATGATGGCTTACAGTTGAAGGAATATGATCTAAATGGTGCGATTCAATCTACCATTGATTGTCATCAAAATGATCAAACACTGGTATTGCACGCAGAAGGAGAACTTCAACCGATGTATTTTCGGGATAAGAGTCTTTACGCGAAGTTAGGCGGCTATTTATTGCGCATTTCTCTGCAAGGAGCGCTAGAAATACACCTCGCCAATGCTCCTATTACGACCTTCCTCGTCTCACCTCCTGCGACAGCTAAAAGGTTGATCTATGTAGCTAATAAGCGGGTTATTTATATGCGGCCTTCATTCAAGGCCATTGATGAGGACAAGATGATCTTGAGGAATAAGGCGGGAAATGTGAAGCGAGTTGCTTTTCTAGTGGGAAGGAAGGTACTTATTTCAGATAGGAATAGCGGAGAAGTGTATGACTTGAAATACCATCAGGTGCTAAAGCGTTATAGTAGTAATAAACCTATCATCGGCGTATCAGCGTGGGGGAGCCGGCGAACCTTTGCCGTGATTGAAGCGGGTGGTTTTATTAAGATTTATGATATCCCTCTTAATCCGTGATAGACTAGATTAGAATCAAAGATCAAGCACTGAAAATTTCGTATCTTCCCCCCATATCAGCCATTAAATTATGGAAGGACAGTCTTTGGATTATACCCCCCAAAATGATTGGTGGCCTTTACTGGCCGATTATGTATGGCAACTCTATGAGCAACATGCCTCAAGTCGAATGGTTTTCCATCATTATGGTTTTTGCCAGGCGATGGCAGAAAGGGCGATGGAGTTGGCGAGCAAAAGTGAACTTTCAGAGCTTGAACAACAAGCTGCTGGAATAAGTGCTTGGTTATATCCTACAGGGTTTTGGCTGCAGTACAATGACCCTTTTCGTAAAAGCAAGGAATTGGCGGAAGCGTTTTTAGTCAAAGCCCAGCTACAGCAAGATTTGGGGAGTAAAACCCTAGAAGGAATGTCACAAGATGGCGCTACTAAACCGCTGCTATCGAAAATAGTTAAGGATGCCTATACTACGGTCGCTTATGGTCAGCAGTATTCAGCGCAACACCCATTGTTACGATTGGAACGAGAATGGGCTACGGGCCAGATTTACACCAAGCTAGAATGGGCGCAACAGCAAGTGAATGAGTTATTGGCTTTGCAAATACATACACCACAGGCGCAGCAAGTGTATGGAGGACAATTGGCTCAAAATATTTTATTACAGCAGCAACAAAAGGAAAAACAGGCTGCTAGAAGTTTAGTGCCGATTGGTGCCTCTAAGGAAGTACCCGTGCCTTTTCAAGGCTTAGAAACAGAAGCTACCGCGCGTACTATTCAGACCTTCTTCCGTACCAATTATCGCAATCATATTCATCTAAGTTCCATTGCAGATGATAAGGCGCGGATAATGATTAGTGCCAATACCATCTTGATTAGTGTTTTGATCACCTTGCTTTCTTATCGAAATATTGCCGAAACGCAACCGATGATTCTACTTCCGGTAGTCTTATTTTTAGTGACCGGTTTGACTTCCTTGACTTTCGCCATTTTAGCGACACGACCAAGGGTGACTAGTTCCGAGCCCAAGGAAGGAGAAGCGGTTCCTTCGCCGGATAATGTTATCTTCTTTGGTAATTTTGTACACCTGGGTTTGGAACAATATGAAGTAGCTATGGATCGGATGTTTCGAGACAGCAAATCTTTGATCGGTAATATGGCCAGAGATTTGTATTTCTTAGGGAAAGTACTAGATAAGAAATATCGATTCTTGAGCGTATCCTATAATATTTTTCTAGTGGGCTTCATCGCAACGGTAATTTCCTTTTTGTTTGCCCTTTTTGCCTAGTAATTAGGCAACATGACAGGAAGGATATCGTATCTTTAGGAATACGTATTTCTGGATCATCCCTTCTCTAGTAGCCACATTATAAGTACACTAAGCTTCCCATTGACAATGCTAACATAGTCGTAAAATTGGAGTTGGATTGTTAAATAAATGATAATGTGGTTAAACGACTATCTCAAATTGTCAGCCAGATACGTTGTTTGCATAACGATACAGAATTTTCCCCATAAAACAACTAATATGTTGACCCGAATCCTCAGTACGGCTTTTTTCCTCACACTTTTCCATTTTTCCTTTGGACAAAGCCAAAATCTGGAATTTCTAGACTATATCCGTAAGTACCATAAAATCGCTATCGAAGAGATGGAGCGAGCAGGCATTCCTGCTAGCATCAAACTGGCACAAGGACTCTTGGAGTCTAATGCAGGACGTAGCTATTTGGCCAAACGAGGCAATAACCATTTTGGAATCAAATGTGGGGACGAATGGCCTGGTAAAAAGGTCTATCGAGAAGATGATGACTATGATGATAGAGGAAAGTTAATCAAGAGTTGTTTCCGGAGTTATCGGTCAGTTGCAGCTTCTTATATTGCTCATTCTGAATTTTTGAGAGACCCCAAAAAAGAAAGCCGTTATGGTTTTTTGTTTCGACTACGTTCAACCGACTATCGCCGATGGGCGCAAGGCTTAAAGCGGGCAGGGTATGCGACTAGTGCCACTTACTCAGAAAAGCTAATCAGCTTAATTGAACGCTATGATCTACAGAAATACGATCGCATGTCGATGCTTGACCTGGATACGCCTAGTGAGGCAGTAGCGGCAGCTATTTTGAGTACGAATGATGTCAAGTACACCATGACGGAGGGGAATGAGACTTTAGCAGATATAGCGAAACGTACGGATGTGGCTTTGCGCAACATCTTAAAGTACAATGAAATATATAAAAATGATGATCAGCCCCTAGTGGATGGCTCTCGGGTGTATATTCAACCCAAACGAAGTGGCTATCGAGGGCGACAAGTTTATCATAAAGTAAAGGATTATTCAGATACAATGGCAAGTATTTCTCAACGCTACGGTATCAAGTTGTCCAAGTTGTATAAGCGCAATAGGATGGACGAGGGAACCGAACCTGCGGTTGGTCAGGAAATCAAGATTCGTGGCGGGAAGGTGAAAACAACGCCTCGTTTGCGAAGCAAGACAGATGTGCCACCGCCTCCACCACTTCCACTACCTAAAGTGGATACGACGACGGTTCAACGTCCACCAGTGCCACGAGTGGAAGAACCTACAACAGGAGATGAAGGTAGGCTACCCGAAATATCGCCAGATCCAACCCCTCCATTAAAGGATGTTCCATCAGAGGATCCTCCTGTGAATCCAAATTTAAAGCCCAGTGACCCCAATGATATTCCTTCACCACCTAGTATTCCAGAAAAGGTAGAAAAAGAGAAAGATCCTTTTGATGAGGATATTTTTGGTGAAGATAAATTAGATGAAATCCAAGCACCGGCTCAGCCAGAAAAAGCACCTACTGCAGCTGCTTATCACACAGTGGCGGATGGAGATACGCTATGGAATATCAGCCGCCGATATGGCACAACAGTTGATGAATTGAAGAAGCTGAATAAGCTAAAGGACAATAATATTAAGAAAGGCTTGCGTCTCAGAGTAAGGTGAGTAATGAAAAAATCCTAAATTTGAGAAAAAATTGATTATGCAGAAATATTTACTGCCGCTCTTATTATTGTGTTTTGTACAAGTTGGCCAAGCCCAAGGTTATTACTTTGGCGTAAAAGGCGGACTTACAGTTGGAACGCAGCAATGGCAATCCCTGGATAGAGATCCATTGTTTAAATACCATGGGATTGTCTTTATTGAATCCATTGCAGAGGAAAACTCATTTGGAGTATTCGCTCAAGCCGGCTACCATTTGAAAGGGAGTGCTATTCGAAATAGATTATTCCAAAATCAATTGAACGGTGGTTTTTTTAGGCCGCCAGCCTATGAATTCATCTTCAAAAATGCGTCGCTAACACTTGGGGCAAAGCAGAAATTTGATTTTGGACTAAGTGGAAAGTGGTTTTACCTGATTGGAGTAAGAGGAGATTATAATCTAGGAACGAACCTGAACCAATTTCGAGAATTTATAGAAAGAAATCCTGCCTTTGCCATTTTTCCGATCGATGATCCTGAATTTATTAGAGAAATCACCTACGGGGTGACGATGGGCGGTGGCCTTGAAGTGCCTTTTTCGGAGTTTGTGGGTTTGGTTTTTGAATTTACGGTCAATCCTGACTTCTCTTTTCAATATGTGCAGCCTGCTATCCCGAATGTGCAGGATCCATTTACAGGGACTAATCGGACAATCCCAATGCGACAAATTAGAAATCTTACCTTGGAGCTTACAGTAGGGTTCCGATTTTTAAGGAAAATAGAATACATAGAACACATATACTAATGATTCTTAGGAGCGAAAAACTAGTCAAGATATACGGTCGTCGTAAAGTAGTGAAGGGCGTGTCTATTGAGGTAAATCAAGGTGAAATTGTAGGCTTATTAGGACCTAATGGAGCTGGGAAAACGACTACTTTTTATATGGTGGTTGGTTTTATCAAGCCCAATGGAGGAGCTGTTTTTCTAAATGACGAAGAGATCACTGAGCTTCCGATGTATAAGCGAGCACAGAATGGAATTGGTTATTTGCCACAGGAGCCTTCTGTTTTTCGCAAGCTAACCGTAGAAGACAACATCAGAGCAGTATTGGAGATGACGGCTTTGAATGCAGAAGAGCAAGCAGAGCGCCTAGAAGAACTTGTCCGTGAGTTTAGCTTGGAAAAAGTACGTAAAAGTAGGGGAGATACCTTATCTGGAGGGGAGCGTCGACGTACTGAAATAGCTAGGGCCCTCGCCACTAGCCCTAATTTTATCTTACTTGATGAGCCCTTTGCAGGAATTGACCCAATTGCAGTAGAAGATATTCAATATATCGTAGCGAAGTTGAAAACGAAGAATATTGGAATCTTGATTACGGATCACAATGTACAGGAGACTTTATCGATTACTGATCGGGCTTACCTGATGTTTGAAGGGAATATTTTGAAGGCTGGTACTGCTGAAGAACTCGCAGCGGATGAAATGGTGAGGAAGGTCTACTTGGGTAAGAATTTTGAATTGCGCAAGAAAGTCATGAATCGAGATGAACCCGAAGATCCTAACGAAGTCGTGAGAAGAGAAAATGGTAATGTATGAGTGGAATATCCTCTTTTAAGCTAAGGCTTTTCATAGGATGTATGTCCTGTTTGTTCTGCTTGGCCGCTTGTGGTGGTAGAACTAGTGAGGCTAAAGTGCGACTCAGTTCCAATGAAAGAGCCTTGATGGATTCAATGTATATTCAACAAATCGAAATATTACGGCCCATGTGGGATAGCCTTTGTGAGGCAAGATTTGAAGCTGGTATTTCTACAGCGGTGGATTCGCTTATCCGAACAAGAATTGCAGAAGAAGTTCGACTTCGGGCAAGAATCAATAAACAAGAATAATGGCTAAGGATATCAGTTGGTTGGTTGTAATAGCGCTGACATTTTCGGCCTGTGGAGGCAAATCGGGGGCAAACCCAGAGCGAATGGCCTATATCGAAAAGCAGGTGGAGGAGCGAATTAATGAGTACAAAAGCATCATTGATGAGCGCTGTATGGAACGGATACTAGAAGAGGCTAATCGTCAAACAGATTCTATTCTTCTAGTAAAGGCGCGACTGGAACGAGGAGACTCTCTGAATAAACCTCCTCGGCCTGATAAGCCAGGCAAGCCAGAGGTAAAAACGATCATCGATTCCGTTCCCGTTGCGCCTTTATTTAAAGATAGTCTGCTAGGAAGCCAAAGCGACAGCATCCAATAATTCGGAAGCTCTCACTGAGCCCTGTGCGGCTGCCTCTTTCCAATCATCTACAAAATTTCCAGCGCCAGCTTTCTGTGCTGCCATTCCTCGGAATAGCAGCAATTCTGAATCAGAAATTTCTGAACTTCCTATCCCTTCTTTCATGCCATCGTTAAAAGCTTGACGAGCTAAATCAAATTCTTGGATGGACAAGTAAGCATTTCCTAGGTCGAAAAGTACTTTTCGACGCCACTTATAGTTAGGGTTATCTTGGTCGAATTTACGTTTGGCAAATAACTTCAAATCCTTGATTCCCTCCTCCGTCTCATTTAGTTTGAAATGACATTCGGCTTTTCTACGACGGATTTTCCAGTAAACAGGCTGCAATGGAATAGAAACCTTCAGCGCTACTTTCAAATCGGTAATCGCGTCTTCGATGTTTTCTTCTACAATATGAACAAAGGCACGGCCAAAATAAGCATAGGCATTGCGTGGATTAATATCGATGCTCTTCGTGTAATCATACATGGCATCAGTGTAGTTCCGCAATCTATAATTGACAAACCCTCTACGCTCGTAAGCCGTCGAATGTTTTTCAAATTTTTGAATAGCTCGGCTTAGAGCTTCCTTAGCCTCTTTTTCCTTCCCCGCTTCATCGATCAATTCCCTACCTTGTAAAAAGGCTCTAACAACAGTCTTATCACTATCAGGCTCAATACGGCTTTCTCGCAGAATTTTTCCATCTTCTATCAACCAAGCACACAGGTCACCCGCCACCGCATACTGAGCGATGTTCTCGAGTAAGTTGACGGTGTTTCGCCAATACTTATCTTGTACTTGAGAAATATGTCGTGGAATGTCAAGCGCTGCTTCTTCCTCAATGAAGATATCTTCAATTTCAAAGAGCACTTCAGACTTGTAATAGTTTTCCTTGCGGTGTTCAAACATTTTAATCACCTGCTGGAAACTGCGTGGGGTGCCAAATTCTAGCCTGCCCGAAAAAATACTTTTGTAAAAAATCATTGCGCTGCCGTTTTGTAAAGTGGGAACCGATTAATTGTTCATAGCCCTGCTTATATTCTTACAGTTCGACCAGACATGACAATAATAGCCATGGCTATACGCTGGTCGCCTCTCAAACTCATTATAGTTTAAAACGAATACAAGTTATTTCTGCACACTATCTTTAAGAATAGTGTAACTTGTAGTTTTCTCGTTATTTCTCTTAGCTCTTCAAGTATCGACTAACAGTAGACCGACACATATATCAGAATCAACGGTTTACCGTATTTACTGCTCGTTATATGTAATCCCAAGTTTGGGAGAGAGTTGAACAGTTTATGGTATTAGGGTTGGCTATTAAGCAACTAGGCCAGGTCCAGTAAAAGACCTATGTTTAATTGGTAATAGTGGTTTTCCAGAATCTCGCTTGGACGTCTTATTAAACGTTTATTTGGAGGTTTTCAGTGACATGGGATGAAAAATGACAGCAAAGTATTGCCGTGTGTTCAAAGATCGCATATTTTTCGTTAATACACAAATAATTCTCGGTAAAAAGTGCGGCTTTCTCCAGTAAAATGGCGGCTATCGTTCCTATTGTTAAAAGTTATTCACGTTTTGACGTTTCTGCTGTGGAAAACTAAGTTTAATTCAACAATTAAGCTGTTAATAAGTTGTGGAAAACTTTATTTTAGCACGTAAGATTAATGCTAGGTGTTAAGCGTTGAATAGGATTATAATTAGGTGTAGCAGGTTTAGTAAAGCATTTTCTTTGGTAAAATAGTGTTGATAAAGCCTATTTGGGCTCGCATATTCATTGTTAGTAAAATTATTCTTTGTCTTGTGTGTTTTTTGGCCTAATAAGGGTTGAGAAAAGGAAGCTGTGTATAAGTATTTGTCTATGAGTTTTTAATAGTTTTTCTATTTTTTACATGTAATTTTTCTGCTCAAATTACGACCTTAATCCAACAAGTATTTCGGGTAAATTAGTGCCAAACTTTGCACCCTTCGGTGCAATTGGTGCAAATATCTATTTGATCTCTACCCTGAAATATTTTTTCTCGGAAAGCCTGATAAGAAGGCGATTGCCAAATTTCAGTAAAAGAATTTTCCTTTAAATTGCCCAATCGGTGAGTAGCATCCTTATCAAAGCAACAAGGGACGACAATTCCATCCCAAGTGATTACGCAGGAATGCCAAAGTTTCCAACAATGGTTGAGTAATTCATTTTTAATAATATAGCGCCCATCCGTCTGCTGTTGATAGCGCGCATATTTATCTATGGTCGGGATAAGTGGGTTCCCAAATTCATAATCATATACCTGCGCTGTCTTGAGTTTTACTTCATCTATGCCAATCTCTTCCGCCAGTTTGTAAATTTCAGGAATCTGATGTTGATTGGGCTTCACTACCAAAAATTGGAAAATTAGATGTGGCGTTCGAGAACCTAATTTGCGTTTCCATTTAACAACATTTCTAGCTCCCTGTAATACCACTTCAAGTTTGCCTTGTTTTCGATAATTTTGATAAACCTCTTGGGTGGTTCCATCGACAGAGATGATCATGCGATCTAATCCTGACTTTACCGTTTCTTCTGCATTTTTATCATTGAGGAAATGCCCGTTGGTGGAGGTAATGGTATAAATACCTTTTTGATGGGCATAGCGAACCATATCTAAGAAGGCTGGATTGATATAAGGCTCTCCCTGGAAATAGAAAATGAGGTAGAACAGTTTGTGGCTCATCTCATCGATCGTTTTCCTGAAAAAATCTGGCTTCAAATTTCCGGTAGGTCGAGAAAAGGCCTTTAGTCCGCTGGGGCATTCGGGGCAACCCAGGTTGCAAGCGGTAGTTGGTTCTATAGAGATAGTGAAGGCTTCCCCCCACTGAATGGGACGTTTTAGCCATCGGCTGAGATAGAAAGAGGAGAAAACAAGAAGTGCATTCCCAATACGGGCTAGCGATAACTTGGAAAGGAAATTGAGGGTGTCCCAAAAGTATAGCTTCATAAAAACCTTGGATCTTGTGGGGTATTTTTGATAAATGTTATCGCTTGTATTCGACTTATAGAATAACCCACCCTGGTTGTTATTGCAATATAGCTAGTACCAGTAGAGTTCTTTATCTATAGGTACTAGCGTTTTTATATTGAAATACTTACTTCACTTCGAAAGTAACCTTCAGGTTAACTCTGAATTTGGCTACTTCATCATCTTCAACGGTAACACTTTGGCTCTGTACAAAAGCAGAACGAATATGCTTTACGGATTCAGAAGCTTTCTTTACTGCTGCTTTTGTAGCATCTTCCCAACTCTTCTCAGAATCTGCTAGTACTTCAATAACTTTCATGATTGCCATAAACTTTGATTTTTAGTTATACAAAAAGGGTTATTAATCATTTCTAGAACCAGGGCCTTTAAATTCTAGTCGAACACTCTCATCTATCTTGGTCACTTTTACCTCTGTTCTTCTATTGAAACTATGTTCTTCTTCACTACATTCTTGGTTGTCGATACAATGATTTCTAGGATAAGCTTCTCCGTAGCCGAATACCTGGATTCGATGTGACTTTATTCCTTCCCGCAATAGAAATGACTTGGCAGATTCTGCCCGCTTTAGAGAAAGCTTCAAATTGTAGTCATTTTCTCCACGACTATCGGTGTGCGCCCCTAATTCAATCTCCATACTCGGATAGCGATTCATCAGTTTAGCCAGCGCCTCCAGGTCTCGGGCTTCACCAGAGCGGATCGCAGACTTATTGAAATCATAGTAAATATTATCCAATACAATAACGGTACCTACAGATATTGGCTCTTTCAATAAATCTAGAGATTTTACTCTCATCTTTACCTCTGCTGCTAGATACCTATTGCCACGAATGTTTTCAGTAGAGATTTTACTACTGCCTTCATCATAACCTTCCTTCAAGATACGAATACTAAAGTTACATCCAACCTCAAGGCAGTATTCAAACTTACCTTCGATATTAGTATGAGTGACCCCCGTCTTTCCTGTACACTCATTCGTAATCTGTACCCGAGCATTTGCTACCGGTACATTATAGCCATCCACTAGGGCATTGCCGACCAGTCCCAAACAATTATTAGGTTCCATTAATACCTCTAAGGGGCGCGCAGGCAATTGCTCGGGTGATGTAAACTTTATTTCCTGTGTTTTATAACCTCTTTTAGCAATAATTACCAGAAAAGACTTTCCTACCTCAAATGGAACGACAACTTCTCCATTTCGGTTGGTGACGTGATGGGGTTCACCCAGTTCCTCTTCTTTCTTCCGCACTAGCGTCAAGGACACCTCTCCCTTTTCATTGGGGAGCATTTCAAGGTTATACAATTCATCATTGTCAGCTAGGCCATCGGCTGATAGGGGATAAATGCGAACATTAGCACCCAGTATGCGTCGACTAGACTCCACATCATACACAGCTACTAAAGTGTTATTCACCTCTGGAAGTTCGATTCCTTTTAGTCCGGCTGGCGCATCAAAGAGGAAAATATCATCCTGACCTCGATTATCCTTTTGTCGATTAGACGTGAAATACCCGCGAGTACCATCAGGACGGAGTACCAAACCCAAATCATCCTTTTCAGAATTGAAGGGCAAACCGAGGTTGATGACTCTTCCCCATTTTCGGTCACTCAAGTCGATCATAAATAGGTCGAGTTCTCCTAAACCTTGATGACCATTAGAAGAAAAGAAGAGCGTTCCACTTTCATGAGAAAAAGGGAATACCTCATTCTTCGGGGTATTGATCTCTGGGCCTAAATTAATAGGAGCGGACCAGCCTCGGCTCGTTTTTTCAACGAAATAAATATCCATTCCGCCAAACCCACCAGGCTTATCAGAGGCGAAGAATAATCTTTTCCCATCTGCAGATAAAGCCGGATGCAGGCAAGAATAGCTATTGTCATTAAATGGTAGTTCTCTAATATTTTCCCAATCAAAATAACCTTTGTCCGCTGTATATATCTTTAATCGGACCTTACCTTTTTTATCAGCCTTGCTCAGGCCTTGTTTCTGATTACTACGGGTAAAGTAGATTTGATTGCCTTGACGATTGAAGGAGACGGGGCCTTCATGAAGATGGGAGTTGATTTCTACAGAGAAATTTTGCGCTTTTAAGGGCTGGCCGTTCGGGTCCAGTTCGGCGTAAAAGAGTTCATAAAACGTCTGTCCGGTTTCTTCATCTAATGGGCCATTTTTTCTACGCGACACGTACACGATTCCATTGCCATATAAAACGGGAGAAAACTCCATGCCATCCGTGTTGATGTTACTCGCATTGGATAGGCTGATATCTCGCCTATAGTCTTCTCGGCCATACAAGGCTTCGAATTTCTTATTCTTCCTTTGAGCAGGAAGTAACAAAGGCAAGAGGCACAAAATTGCTAGTGGGTAGAATAACTTCGCCATCATTGTTACATTTGGTTTTTAGAAGAAATTACCGCGGACACTGCTACGCTAGTACTCAAAAGAAACGGGGACTGACAAAACTGTCGCCTTCAGATTGTCCGCCAATACAATACCGTACCACCGCTTCAATACTTCCACTGTTATACGTTCGTAATTCTGAAAGCGTTGCATCGTAAGAAATCCCGATCAATAAACTTTCTGATACCTGCGCACCAAGTAACAAAATAGCTGCTTCTCCGATTCCGCTATTAATAGATCCACCCAAGCGATAACCCAATCCGGCCGTCACTTTATTCTTGAAAATGAAATTGAGGTTTACATCTCCATCGAAGGGTGTTCCCGCAACATACTTTAATAGAACTTGTGGCTGCACCTGAACATTGTCTCCCCAATCAAATAAAAGACCAGCCATCGTATATATGTGACGCACTTCTTTGGAAATAGTGACATCTCCATCGGCTAAATCGATATTATTTTGGAGTAAACGAGGGGCAGAGAACCCTAAATAGAAGCGTTTGCTGCTGTAATAAATCCCAAAACCAAAATTGGGGACAAACTTACTTTGTAAATCAGCAGGGATCGCGGTGTCAATATCTTTTGACTGGATCGCCTCGGTCCGGCTATAATTGATTCTCAAAAAACGAACGGAGGCCATCAACCCAATGCTCAAGGTTCCGGGGCCCAGGTTTGGGCGGTAAGCATAAGCTGACTCAGCAGTAAGCATTTCTGATACCCCCAGCGTTTGTCGATGCATAGTCGCCCCTACTCCTAGTCTTTTACCCCATAATGGAGAATTGAAAGTGACCAACTGCGACTCTGGCGCCCCTTCGAGACCTAACCACTGATTTCTGAACAATGCCGTAATACATGTACCATCGTTGCTACCCGCATAAGCTGGGTTTAAACCCATCTTATGGTACATAAACTGTGAAAACTGATCTTCCTGTTGGGCAAGAAGAGGTGATGCAAATAATAAGATTAACGGAAGGATGTATAGCTTTTTCATTGGATTAAAATTCATAGGGTGATTTTAACGTTGGATCAAAACAAAACCATTAGTCGATTCGCGGCCATCTCCATATTCGATGATATAGAAATAGGTGCCATCGGGAAGGTTCTCTCCGCTATAGGTACCTTGCCAGTTATTGTTGTATGGGCTGCCAGATTTAAACACCTCATCTCCCCAGCGATTAAAAATAGTGACCTGACTGGAACTGAAAGCGGTTTGATCCAATAGACAAGGGATAACAAAAGCATCATTAATGCCATCTCCATTCGGTGTAATAATCGAAGGAGCCTTACAACTTGCATCTCCTCCAACGATCAATGTAACTAGTGCGCTTGGGTTTTCACATCCCTCACTCACCAACTGATAGGTAAATTCAATGGTTCCCACAAAATTGGCGGGAGGCGTGTAGGTAACCCGACCATCGGCATTAATATTGATCATGCCTTCTTTCGGCGGGTCTACTATCTGTATTTGGGTATTAGGAACTAGGAAGTCATTAGAAGTGAGATCTAGTTCTGCATCCATCTGAAAATCTATCGAAATAATATCTGGATTGGCAATCGGGTTCTCTTTATAAAATACATTGATGGTATCTCGCGATCCTTCTCCACAAAAACCCTCATCAATTGTCCAAATCAAAAGGTTCTCACCTGCTGCTAACGCACTGACTTCAGTCACAGGATTATTAATGTCATCAATAATAATATTAGGGTCAATGGCGGACCATAATCCCTGACTACCGACGGTAGGAGGTAGGGCTTCGAGCAGACTCATCCCCTCGTCATTACACGCAATGATATCATCACCAGCAAATGGTTTTGGGTCTGAAATAATGACTAAAACATCGGAGCTGTCTCGACCACAAACGGTATTAATCGTCCAGGTGAAAATATAGACATTATCGGGTTCGAGGCCCGTAATTAGACTCGAAGCCATAGTGTCACTATCTATTTTTACTCCTAGAATACGTTGTGCCTCAGGCTGTGACCAGGTGCCAACACTCCCTAATTCGGAAGGTGGGGTGGCGCCCAGATTAACAATCTCATCTTCACAAGCTAAAATATCATCGCCTGCTACTGCCTCTTCTCCTTGACGAACAGCTATCTCTACCTCATCAGCAGAGTAATTTACACAGGCGCCATTAGATAGAGTCCACCTGAAAACATATGACTCTTCTCTTCTTGCCAATCCATTGACATTAGTGTTGGCCTCATTCTGATTGGCAATGGTAATTCCCATTACATCTGATACCAAAGACCAGCGACCAGTTCCAATGGAGGGCATTTCTGCATTGAGCATATGAGTACCCAAACAGATAGAAGTATCTATTCCGGCAAAAGCCTGACTAGCGGGGATTAAGTTGAGCTGCGCAAAAGTAGTATCCCTTCTCGTTGAGCTACAACCATCTAATGTAGCAGATACATAAAATGGAAACATGCCATCCGATGTATAATTGGTGAAATCAGTAAAAGCAAAAGTGCGACTGGTATCTGGGGTTTCCAAGGGAGTGGTGGAAAATCCATCAAACCAGCTATAGGTGGCACCAGGAGTGAGACTGGAATTACTCAATGACAAGTTGAGAACTGCTTCGGGATTGCTAATACAGTGGGGACCGTCATTGCTAACCATTGGAATACTAGGACGAGCTTTTACCTTCACTGCCACTTGTGCGGTATCGGATGGACAACCGTTGACCACAGCTACGACTTTATAGTTTCCATCTTCATTCGGCTGATTGTCTGAGTTAAATGAAGGAAATTGTACAGAAGAACTGAATTCAAAACCATCAGCACTCCATATATAACCTGCTCCCGCACTAGATGTAGCTGATAATCTAATATTATCTCCTCGACAGACTGGTGTATTAGAAGACGCTTCAATATTTGGAATAGGGTGTACCGTTATTGTACTTAATTCTGACTCTAGAGACGGGCAACCGTCAATGACAACATACACCTCATAGTCTCCATCATCCGTCAGGTCAGCATCATCAATAGTTAGCATCCTATCCGTTGTGGTTACCATGGAACCATTGCCTTTTTTCCAGAAATAAGTCACCTCTCGACCAGGGATATTATAATCAGTGGTAAACAAGGTAATTTGATCTCCATTACAAAAGGAAGAGGTTCCATCTTGCGTGAACGGTTTAATGGGACGTTCTGGCGCATCTTGTAATTCGACAAATAAAGTCTCTACAACGGAACAGCCTTCATTAGTGGTGACCGTAACCGAGTAGGTGCCTGATTGAGCACCTGTAGCCGCTGGAACAGTAGCAACACTTCCTTCAAATTGAAAGTTATTGGGACCTGACCAAGAATAGGAGAAACCTCCATTGTCAGGTGGAAAAGTTAAAGCGGTTAATTCTACATTAGTTGGCGCATAAAAGCAATTGGGGGCAGAATAACTTAGGTCTACTTGTGAAATACCATCTAATACCTGCACAAAAACGGAGGCGGTATCTGCACAACCGGCTAGAGAGGTAACTTTCAATTCATAATTCCCCTGATCTAGGAAAGAGGCATTGCTTATTGTAAGGTTTTGAATAGTCTGTTGACTTTCCAGCCCTGGCCCCGTCCATTGGTAGATTACACCGCTCAGGTCAGATATACCTTGCAATGAGATATCTCCACCTTGACAAACTGGGTTAGGTATTGCTGCTGCCCCCGCCGTAGGCCGAGGGTTGACAACGGCTTGTGTGGGATTGGAAAGATCCGACTCACAGCCATTCCTAATAACGAATACTTGCCAAGTACCTGCATCGCCCTCATCAGCACTAGGAATACTGAAACTAGGACTAGTGGTGACAAATTCACCATTCCCTTCTTGTCGCCAATGATAAGCACTTACTCCGGTCGTTAGCGTAGAAAAGCTTAGCGTATTATCTCGACAAACAGGGCCATTATTTGCGATATTAGGAGTAGCTGGCTTCGCTTTTATATTCAATTCTACACTCCTCTGTTCCGAGCTACAACCCGCTTTACTAATTACTAAATTATAGAAGCCTTCATCCAACTCATCCAAGGGGCCGATTTGTGGGAATTGCTCAGCAGAAGCGAAATCATTTGGCCCTGACCAAGCATATACCAATCCTGTCCCAACTGTCGATGTGCCCAGGTTGATCGTTTCTCCTTCACAGACAGTGGTATCAGAGAAAGTCAATTGAACCAGGGGTTTCTCGATCGTCTCTACCCTTTGCACATTAGAAGGGGCAGATGTACATTCGTTGGCCTCTACAATCAAATAGAAATCACTGAAGCCCACATCATGAGGTCCAGGTAAGGTGAAAGAGGGGGTGGCGGTCGAATTTAATAGGGTGCCATTGGGCGGAGCACCGCGATACCAATGATAGGTTACATCATCGTCAGGTGGAAGGTCCATTACGCCCAACACTATATCATCCACACTACAAATAGAACTATTGGTGGCGATGACAGGGCGGTAAGTAATTTCTTCAATATCAACTAGAACTGTTCCTTCAGATTGACATCCTGTGATTCCTTCAATCACTACTTTATAAACCCCCGATAGGTCGGAGTCTACATCGGGTATCATCGGATTCTCTTCTGCGGAGAAAAATATATCGTTCAAAAACCATTCATAGGTATAGGCCTGGCTGCCAGGCCCAGGTGGGTTGGCAAAAAGAAAAAGGGTATCTCCGCCACAAAGATTAGGTGTAGCCAAGGGGCTTGGCCGTTCGAGGGTTAAGCCAAAGGTCGTGGCGCAAGTAGATTCTAGCCCTGCTCCATCCCGAACCGTTAAAACAATATCTACGGTACTGCCTGCATCTACACAGCTAAAACTGCTAGGCGTGATAAACATCGTATCAATGGAGCAATTGTCAAAGCTACCCAAATTGACATCAGAAACATCAAATACTTCCACATCCAATCCGGATGGATTAATACTCAAATTGCCAATAGATTGACAAATCGCAGTTGGTGGCGTGGTGTCCTCTATCGTCACCATATAACTACAAGTATCTGGATTACCGCTACCATCTGAAATGATATAGAATACTTCTGTAGTACCTAAATTGAAAGCATGAGCAGGAGACAAAGCTGGAGCTTCCATCATGCTAAGTGGTATCGTTGTAGCGCCTTCGGCATAGTAAGAAGGCGTTAGGCTATTATAGTTCAAGGTTCCAAACATATAACTAGTCCCATCATCATCTCCATTAGCGGTCACCGCACCTGAATCACAAGGATTGATACCATCTCCCGCTACCCCAGGTGGAACAACAACCTCTTTGGGAGCCACACGAATACTTAATACACCGTCTGAGGCCCATTCATTAAAAGTCGCTGCTGGGATCATGATGGTCAATAAGCCTGGTGTGGAACAGTCTGCATCACCCACCGTTGATTGCCCCAGGAGACTTTCATCTTCCCCGAAAACTTCTACAAAGGCTCCTGTCGTATTAAAGTCTCCCTGGAAACTTAACGTAAAACTGGCAGGGCCAATGGCATTGGCCGCTACTGAGTTGAAATTGAAAACCCGCTCATTCGCTACAAAGTCTGAAAGATTAGGATCAAGTGTAAAAGGGATCAATGCACTGGCCGTATCTAAAGGCAGGCGTTGACTATATTCTCCAAATGCATTGCAATTATCGCTAACTGAGATAGGTAAAGGCAAGGAAATAGTCTTCTGACAAGAGTCTACAGCCAAACTCATGATGATATCATCAGGACAAGTTAGTACTGGCGGTTCATCGTCTATCACATTTATCGCATAAGAACAGCTATCTACATTACCTGCACAATCACTTACAAAATAAGTAACCCTATGCATACCTGCATCAAGCGTGACCATTTGAGTACTAATCGGCGATACAGGAACTTTACTGCCTTGGTCAATCTGATAACTGTAAGATATGCCATCTAAGACTTTACCTTCAATATCTAGGGTAGCACTAACCATCCCAGTTGGGGTACATATGGCATTGATGGCAAATTTTCCTTCTAAATCTGCTGGAATATTAGGCTCTAGTCGAATTTGGATCTGACCATCCGAAGCCCATGTGTTAAAAGCGTTGATAGGGATCGTAAATTGTTGTACAGAGTTCCCACATTGGCTATCCGTTAGAGCAGTCGTACCTAACAAGCTCCCATCCTCTCCAAATACATTGAAAAACTCATTTGCTTCCTCTCCATCTACACTAGTCAAACTAATACTTAAAGTACCGTCGGCGGTAGCCGTTACAGGTAAATCTTGCGTAAGAAGCAATGTTAAGTCAATGGGGTTGACCGGCGTATCTCCTTCTTCTCCGACATTGGCATCAGAAGTGAGTGGCGCACTGGCATTAATGGAAATGGACTGGCTGCTGGATATATCGCACTCCTCGGTGATTTGCGGTGGAATAAGGCTAACCACTGCATCACAATTTCCTCCATCTATATTAATGGTAATATCTTCTGGACACACCAGAATTGGTGGGTTATTATCTACAAAAGAAAAAGTGGCTGTACTAGTATCCCGATTTCCACAAAGGTCTTCCACGATGAAATCCACAGCTTGGCTCAGCAAGGTATCACTGACAGCAGGACAGGTAAAATCCGGTAGGCTAGGCGAATCATTAGTCCCAGCATTAACTGCAATCCACGTTAGTTCTTCAGCATCTGCACAATTATCTTCGGCATTAGCGCCTGCTCTATCGTCAATCCAGTTTATAAAGGCTTGCTGCAAATCCGTGCCATCCAAACAAGAAACGCTCAAGTTCTGGGCTTCTTGTTCAAAAGTCGGCGCAGATTCATCGTTCACTGTAATCAACTGATCTAATTCGGTAAAGTTTCCGCAGACATCCGTTACTTTCCAGGTTCGACGTATGGTTCTATCATCCGCGCAGAGTCCATCCACCACCACATCGGAAAAAGTAACAGTAGGTTCGGCGTCACAGTTATCCATCACATTGGTTGGCTCCCCTGTTATATTCAAGTCATTGGCTTCATTACAATCTACCGTCATATCAGCCGGAACATCAAATGTTGGCTTCTGCATATCCGCCACGAGAATGGTCTGTATTTTACCGGTCACATTACCACATAAATCACGCGCTCGCCAGGTACGGACAATGGTTCTATTATGGATACAACTGCCAGCTTCCTCTGCATCCGTGAAAAATAGGCGGACACTATCGGTTGGTGTACAATTATCCATGGCATCCAGCACATCCCCCGTAATCGTTAAATCCGTTGGGTCTTGCGTACAGTCGATGGTAATATTGTCAGGTACCGTAAAAGTGGGCGCATTATCATCTTCTATGGTTATGGTTTGTTTGAAGATGGTGGTATTTCCACAGTTGTCAGACGACATCCAAGTTCGGATGATACTATATTCATACTCAGAGCATGACCCATCTTGCACTTGGCTATTGGTTTCTGAAAAATTTAATTCGGGAGAAGCATCACAATTGTCTACTGCCGTGACCGTAGGGAAAGGAGGAACTGGGTCATCACAAGAAAGAACGAGGTTCTCTTCTGTAGGAATGCCAATCAGCTCTGGACCTACCGTATCAATAGTAGTATAAGTAGACACAAACTGTGAGTTGTTTCCACAAGCATCGGTCAAGGTAAAGACAACATTTAGGGTGGCACAATCCTCTGTGAAAGTCTCGGGTCCATTATCCGTATACCCGGTCGGTCCGGCACAATCTTGACTCCCAGCCAGATTTGTTCCTACAGCTAAGCGGACTGAACTTATCCAGACATCATAACGATAAGCATTAGAAACAGCATCTGGCTTACTCAATTCACAGGACACCGTATCTCTGAAGGGAGGTATGGGTAATATCGGGCCTTCGTTATCTGGAGAAATCGTAATCGTTTGAGAAACAGTAGTTGTATTGTCATCCATATCCGTTGCGGTCCAACTTCTTATGATCACTCCTCCGGTACAAATGTTAATGGCAGAGGAGTCAGGACTATCTACCGCTTCAATTGCTTTAGGAAAAGAGGGATCCGTATCATCTGTAGCCATCAGGCTTACCTTGGGGGGCAAATCTGTGAGACAGCTTATGGTGATATCATCGGGTGTAGAATCTGAAAAAACGGGTGGATTGACTGCTTTTTCGCTAACTGAGGATAGAGGTTTAGCGGAACCTGTATTTGTTTCAGCAGCTAGGTTGACCGTAGAGAAAACTATACAAGATAGGCAGAGCCAAAGGGTCAGCTGTACC
>Ga0070726_10001233_pt1 | contig 26557 bp, 17 predicted proteins | sample tdAd471_FD_67275 | JGI IMG/M metagenome (GOLD analysis project Ga0070726, IMG submission 67275) | Marine sediment microbial communities from the Atlantic coast under amendment with organic carbon and nitrate - tdAd47.1 | ecosystem: Environmental > Aquatic > Marine > Coastal > Sediment | place...
CAAAATCCTCCGCAACTCAACAAATATTTACTTCTTCGTGGAGGAACCTCAGCTTAATACCTACTTACTTACGCAATTTGTCATTCTCCAATTTGGCTGGAGTTACATTGCTGCCACAATAAATGGGCAGTGATCGTACTGGCGAGGCCTTATCTAATACTGAAATTATGTTTCGAATGCTATCCCTGGTGGCTATGCTACTATGTTTGAGCACCGCTTGTAAAAAGCATACGGTTGATGATCTACCGACTACCCAGCTACATTTTGGTAGTGGAGGAGGCTTTGCGGGGGCTTATACGGCATATGTACTATTGGAAAATGGTCAATGCTTCAAGAAAGAAAGTTTAAACGGTACCTATCAAGCTATAGGTAAAACCAAAAAATCAGCGGCTAAGGCATTATTTAGTCAGTGGGAAACCGCAAAACTAGGCGCTATGGATTTTAAGCATCCCGGTAACCTTTATTATTTTGTTGCGATGGAAGTAGAGGGCCAAACGCATCGACTCAGTTGGGGGGCGAGTGGCCATCCAGCGGCCGATCAACTAAAGGCTTTCTACCAGGCTTGTAATGCCATTATTCCTCAAGAAAAATCTATCAGTAACTAAGAATATGAGCGAATTGCTTCGATCTGTAAGTTGAGCCTTAGGCCATCCAAGCGGTCGTATTATTCGCAGACTTTTACTTTAATCAACTTCTAAGTTTCCACCCAAATTATCTCATTTATGCAAAAGTTTATCGCTTCATTGGGTTTAATGATGGTCAGTCTGATGGCTTATGGCCAGTTTAAACCCCATTTGGACCAAATTGAAAAAAACCAAGGCGCACCTCATCAAATAGAAGATGTCCAGCTCAAAGCCTATACGCCGGCCATCCCCGTAGTAAGTCGCCCTTTTAGCGGGATAACAGCTAATTATCGTACACTTCCTACGCCAGTATCTCCACAACTTAACGGAGAGGCCGTGAAGCTATATTATGGCGAAGGTAATGTGGTACCCATTGCCGTTTGGGGCACCAATGATCCTACTCCTAAAGTAGGCAATACCTTAAGCAAAGTGTATCGCCACCTCCATGAAATGGGGAAATATATGAAGGTGGCAGAGACCAATGCCGCTTTTAAGGTAACAGAAACGATTCAGGGCAAGGCAGGAAATGAACATGTCAAGTTGCAGCAGTACCACGAAGGAATTCCTGTGTACGGTGGCGAATTGACGGTACACCTGAAGGAAGAGCAAGTCGATTTTATGATGGGTAGGTATTTTCCGACACCCAATTTAGTCACTTTGACGCCCACCATTGCCGAGGCACAGGCTGTGCAAATTGCTCAGACAGAGATCAGTAAGCTGACAAAGATAACTCAGATGTCTTCGGAGCTGCAAACGATGTTGGGGTTGACGCCAGTTGAGAGTTCCCTCGTTATTTACCATCAAGAAGGTAAAGATTACGCTGAAAAATTAGTGTGGCAAGTCAAACTTGTACCTAATATCTACCACAATAGAACCTATTTTGTGGATGCACAAACCGGCGACATTTTATCCAACTATAGTACCATTTGTAAGTTCGACCATGATCATGGCATTCATGAGGAAGAAAGTACCGTTTTACCCCCCGATGGGCCCGCTACGGCTATCAGAGGAGACCTCAATGGCGCCAATCGTACGGTACATTCTTATATAGTGGACGATTTTTACTACCTGGTAGATGCTTCTCGGCCTATGTTCAGCTTCAATGGCTCTGTCTTGCCTAGTAATCCTGCTGGAGCGATATGGACAGTGGATGCAGAAAATGAAACACCAATTGATAATGATGATTTTGGGATAAAACAGATCTTCTCTCAGAATAACCAGGATTGGCCTGCGGGGGCAGTCTCTGCCCACCATAATGCAGGAATTGCCTATGAGTATTTCCGCACCACTCATAGTCGAAACGCTATCAATGGACAAGGAGGGAGTATTATTTCTATCATCAATGTAGCCGATGAAAATGGCGACGACTTCGACAATGCTTTTTGGAGTGGTAGAGCCATGTTTTATGGGAACGGGCGGACGGCTTTCGATCCATTGGCAGGTGCGCTGGATGTAGCGGGGCATGAAATGTCTCATGGTGTGATACAAACCACCGCCAACTTGGAATACATTAGCCAATCAGGCGCCTTAAACGAGTCCTTTGCTGATATTTTTGGTGCAATGATCGATCGAGACGATTGGAAAATGGGTGAAGATGTAGTTCGTACCAATGTATTCCCTTCTGGGGCATTACGGGACTTGTCTGATCCGCATAATGGAGGGAACGGCTTTGGTTCAAGAGGCTGGCAACCCGCTCATATGAATGAGTATGTGAATCTTCCCGAAACGGAAGAAGGCGACAATGGCGGGGTACATGTCAATAGTGGAATTCCTAATAAAGCCTTTTATATATTTGCTTCCCAGGTAGGTAGAAATGTGGCTGAAGAGGTATATTATGATGCTTTAGACCTTTATCTGACTCGCTTTTCTCAATTTATCGACTTGCGACTTGCTGTATTACAGGCGTCGGCTAGTTTTGGCCAATCCGTTGTCAATGCTGCGGCTAGCGCCTTTGATCAAGTAGGTATCGTTGGCGATCAGGGTTCAGGGAATGAGCAAGAAGATGTAGCAGTCAATCCAGGAGACGAATTTATCGTCTATGCTGATGGCGATAAGCAGGCGCTACGGATTGTAACCCCTACGGGTACTTTTGTCGCTAATCCAATAGTGGAGACCAGTGTATTGAGCAAACCGAGTGTGACTGACGATGGTTCGATGATTGTATTTGTAGATGGAGCTCAGAATATTCAAGTCATTAATATCGACTGGGTACAAGGTAATGCTTCGCTAGATGCTTTGACCTCTAATGGAATTTGGCGAAACGCTGCGATTTCAAAAGATGGTCGCTTATTGGCTGCTTTGACCAACGATTATGACAATCGCTTATGGGTTTTTAGTCTAGATACAGGAAATGGCCAAGAATTTGAATTATTCAACCCATCTACGGCTCAGGGGGTGAATGCAGGCAATGTCGAATATGCAGATATCCTAGAATGGGATTTCAGCGGTGAATTCATCATGTTTGATGCTTTGAGTCAGATCAATAATACGGGTGGGACGATCGAATTTTGGGACATTGGTTTCATCCGCGCTTGGGATAATTCGACTGACAATTATAGTACGGGTTCTATTTCTAAGCTGTTTACGGCATTACCGGATAATACGAGTATTGGGAATCCTACCTTTTCTAAAAATTCACCCTCTATTGTTGCCATGGATTGGGTAGAAGAAGACGGCCAAAGTTCCAACTATTTCGTTGTAGGGGTCAATACACAAAATGGAGATTTTGGCACTTTTTGGAATAATGTCAGCCTAGGATTTCCTAATTATTCGGTGGACGATACCGAATTAATCTTTGATGGCACACCTAACAACTCCTCAGAAAGAATTCTAGTAAGTATAGATGTAGCAGCTGATAAAATTAACAGAGTAGGTAATGCGAGGATTTTTCTACAAGCCCCTAATGAAGCGCGTTGGGGCACTTGGTTTGGGACGGGAAGTCGCGCACTTACTAATACCCATCCAATTGATGCCGTAGATGCATCCCTTAAAGTATTTCCTAATCCTATTCAAGCCCAATTCCAAGTGGAGCTAGATTTACCGACTACAGCTCCCGTACAAATCAGCCTGTATGATGGTTTGGGTAGAAGGGTGAGACAGGAGCAGCATGCTGGGGCCGCCGGTTTCCAGCGTTTCGAACTTTCATCCAAGGGGCTACCCGGCGGAACTTACTGGTTGAGTATACAACAGGATGGTCGGAAATGGGGGAGGAGAGTAGTGAAGGTGGAGTAGGAGGAACATAACTTAGACTTCAGAAGTTGGCTTGGCCTCGGCCAAGCCAACTTCTGAAGTCTACAGGCTACTTAGATGCCGTTTTTCTCAATCTCTAATATAGCAACCACGTGCGCATCAGCAATTTTTTGGCGCATTTCGGTCGTCATCAACTGCGCCGCTTCTGCTTTATTATTATAAAAGCCATTCTCAGTAAGGACAGCAGTCATTCTCGTTTTTCGCAATACAAAAAATTGGCTTTCTGGTCTAGACTTCAGGTGTCTATTATTCATGCCAGTTTGATCAATCAAGTGCTTTTGAAAAATAGAGGCCACTTTTCTTCCCTTCGTACTATTGTGGAAATACCAAGTTTCGATGCCCTTGATACTGTCAGAAGCCCAATCCTTGGAAGACTTGGCCGGAGCGGCATTGGAATGAATAGATAAGAACAATTTAGGGATCTCAGATTCCTTCTGGTTAGCTCGATCTACCCGGCCTTGTAAGAAATCGTCAATCTCCACCTCTGGTACCACAGTGAAGTGAGCTACACCGTGTTCGGTCAGCTGCTCGCTTACTCTTTTTACAATATCTCTGTTGAATTCATATTCTAGAAACTGAGTCGTGCCATCATCAAAGACAGGTGACCGTTTTCCTTTCGTAAATTGACCATGACCATTATCTAAGCACCATAAATAGCGCCCTTTGGGCTTTTCGGCCTCTACTGGGCCGCCTGAGGAGCCTTCTTCTTCTTCTTCTTCTTCGTTTTCTGAGGGTAAGGTAGCCGGGACATTCTCGTCTACGCCCAAATCATCGTCAAATTCGATGTCTTTTTCATCGGGTTTGATGATTACATTCTCTGTTTCATCTGCCACAATAATGATCGTATCTGGTGTAATTTCAGAACCATCTTGCGGAATATCACTGATCGGGTCAGTGGGTTGGGGTGTAGGAGTGGGTTTAGGCTTAGATTTTCCTCCAAAGAGCGAGCTGAAAAGGTTGCCTATAGCGTCAAAAAATTTCTTTAACATGGATTCATTTTTAGGTAAAATGCCTTCAGAATTGGGGTTATCCGCTTTTGTTTTGGTCTTCACCTTTTAAAGCAAAAGTTGAGCTGTATTTTCACTTAGTAAAAACCAATTATCTGTATGACATTGTCTATTTGAGACTTTATACACAGATGGCGGATACTCAAATATACTTCATATAGAGAGGTTTGCAAATTTTTTTACTTGTACTTGTCCTAAAAGCAGTAGAAGTAGTGCTATACATTGTGCCTAATGTCTCCGTTTTTGCTTCGTTATCAAATCATCCAATATATTTTATCTTTGAACCTTATTGGTATATAAGCCTTCCAAGGAAAACTTAAATTCTTCCATGCTCTAAGGCATTGTTTTGCCCTGTTCTTGACGAGAATATGGGTATCAGTATTAATCAAAATTTATAACCATGAAAAGGAGAACTTTTATTGAAAAAGGAAGTCAAACAGCCCTAGGGCTAGGACTTTTCTCACTCGCCGCTTGTTCGGGTAACACAACCCAAGAAGAGGAGGCTGCAGCAGAAACGACAGAAAAAGCAAAGAAAATGTTTTTTAATATCTCGTTGGCGCAATGGTCGTTGCACCGAAGCCTACATGCAGGGAAGTTGGACAACCTTGATTTTGCGGCCACCGTCCGCAACGAATTTGGATTGGACGGATTGGAATATGTTAACCAATTTTTCAAAGATAAAGCCAATGATGCGGCTTACTTAGCGGATATGAAAAAACGCGCCGCCGACCATGGCGTGAAGGCACTGCTGATTATGATTGATGGCGAAGGACACCTTGGAAGCACGGTCGACGCAGAGCGAATCAAAGCCGTAGAAAACCATTACAAATGGGTAGATGCCGCTAAGTATTTTGGATGTCATGCTATCCGGGTAAATGCAGCGGGTAAGGGAGCGGCCGAAGAAGTAGCGAAAGCCGCCGTAGATGGTCTAGGTAGGTTAAGCGAATATGCCGCAAAGGCAGGACTCAATATTATCGTGGAAAACCATGGCGGATATTCTTCCAATGGCCAATGGTTAGCCGGAGTAATGTCAACAGTCAATATGTCTAACTGCGGTACTTTGCCCGATTTTGGTAATTTTTGTATCAAACGAGGAGAAGGCACTTGTGAAGAGGAGTACGACCGCTATAAAGGCGTGACAGAATTGATGCCTTTCGCTAAGGCGGTTAGCGCCAAAACGCATGATTTTGACGCCAATGGTAATGAAGTTAATACCGACTATAAGAAGATGCTGCAAATCGTAAAGTCTGCGGGTTATACCGGCTATATCGGCGTGGAATATGAAGGCAAAGATCCGGATGAAGTTGCCGGTATTCATAAAACAATTGATCTGATGAAGCGGGTAGGTATGGAGTTGAGCTAATCGCAGCACTATCATTTAGGAGTCATTTAAGGAATCAAAGTAGCTTCAAATACAGTATATACTGATCGTATAGGCTCGTATTTCTTTACCAAGCTTAGGCATCAAGTATGAATATTTCTATGGAGAACCTTCGCAAGATAGGTAAATGGATGCTGTGGCTGGCCGGCTTATTGGTGGCGCTATTTCTACTCGCGTGGGTATTGCTGCAACGGCCTGCTGTTCAGCAATGGGCTGTCAATACGGTCACGGCTGATCTGTCTCAGCGATGGGGAGCCAAAATAGCCATTGATCAAGTCAATATTCGATTTTTCAAAACGCTTACCTTAGAAGGAATTTACCTGGAAGATCAAAACCAAGATACTTTACTCTACGCAGAAAAATTGGCCGTTACGATTAGCCTGTTTTCATTTTTTGATCAGCAACTTCATGTCCAAGAGATCAGTCTTCACCATGCCATTGCTCAAGTAAAACGAACCCGTGTAGATTCAAGCTATAATTTTTCCTTTTTGCTCGCTCAGCCAAAAACTGAAGCGACACCCAATACCTCCGAATCTTATTGGGATATTGATTTGAAAAAAGTTAGGCTCCATAACCTTAGACTTACACTCGAAGATGAATGGGGCGGCACTCATGGTGTGGTAGCGGTGGATGAGCTGGCAATGGATGTAAGAGAGCTGGACCTTAGTCAGCAGAAATTGGTAGTAGAGCAGCTGAAGTTATCTCAGGCAGGCGTGAGCTTGGAAACTATCCAAAAGAAAGTACCCAAGGAACAAGAAGACACGAAAGGCTTTACTACTGATACGCCCCTTTTGACCTGGCCTAACTTTCCTTGGGACATTGAAATAGAACAAGTACGTTTATCCAATAATAAGTTGGACTATCAGCAATATAGTATTGATTCTATAGGTGAAACGGTGGGGGCAATGGCTATTCAATTGGCGGAACTGAACGCTCATTTGGAGGCGATTTCCTGGAAAGAAAAACAAGGTCAGTTACAGCTGTCGAGCTTATCCCTCCTAGCGCAAAATGAGGTAGAAGTGGACAATTTAACTGGGGCTGTGCAGCTCAGCGAAAATGGAGTTGAGTTAAAGGAATGGAACCTCACCACGCCTAATAGCGAAATAGGCATCGCTGCTAAAATGGATTTTCCTGCGGGCGGTTTACGAGGGAGTAATTGGCATGAAACCAAGGTAGCAGGAAGTATAAAACCTACACAAATAGCCGTAGCTGAGTTGGAGAGAATCTGGCCGATGATCAATCAGTGGTTGAGAACTGATCTGAAAGGTAATACGATAGACTTATCTGGAGCCATAGGCGGGACTTTAGGCGAGCTAGCATTAAACCAGGCGAGCATTGGAATGGGAAAGCGCCTTCGCTTAAAGGCTCAGCTGGGCGCCCAAAATTGGTGGTCAAAAGATGCTGCTTTGCTCCATTTGAAAGGGATCAGTCTGCAAACCTCTTACGGAGCACTCCAAGCTGTAGTGAAGAAGGCGTTTTTACCTAGTGGATTGGAGGAGTTGGGCCGGATAGATATGTCGCTAGGAGGAAGTGGAAGTTGGGCCGATTTTCGCTTAGGCCGCCTGGCGATTCGTACCAGCAGTGGCACTGAATTATTGGCCAGTGGCCGCCTAAGAAATAAAGAACACTGGGAAAATAGTCAATTCGAATTAGCTATAGATTCCTTTTCTACCCATGCTGTTCAATGGCGTGGCTTTAGCCCAAACTTACCCCCTCTGCTAGATAGCATAGGGACGATTCAACTAAAAGCAAAGGGAAGTGGAACTTTCAGTGATTTTAAATGGACTAGTTTGATAGAAGGCGACTGGGGGCAACTGGAATGGGAGGCAACGATGCAAGTTGGAGAAGAATGGAGTGCGGCAGCCTACCAATTAACTGGAGCACTGCGTCCATCGAATATCGGTGCTTTATTATCGATTCCAGCACTGGAAGGGCCAATCTTGATAGAGGTAGCGGCCAATGGAAAGGGCCTGACCTGGCCTGATCTCGCCACCGATCTTCAAGCCCAAATTAAACAGGCTACTTATAAGGGATATACTTACCCTACCATTTCCTACGATGGCAACTTAGAAAAGGGAACCTTGACCAATCACCTCAAGGCTGCTAATGCCGATTTGGATATTGACCTGAAAAGCAAGGTAGCTTTGAAGGATAGCCTACTGGCCGTCGATTTTGATATAGCCATAAAAGAATTGTCGACACAGGCGCTTCATCTTACAGATTCGGTATTGGCCGTGCAGTTAACAGCTAATGGTCGAATCCAAGGCAATACCTTGGATGAGTGGGTCGGGGAGGTGAACCTGGAGGATGTGTATATAGCTAGTGATTCCTTGGATTATCGTACGGCGGCCATCCAGCTTGTATCAGAAAAGGAAGGGGCGACGGAGCGGAAATTAGCTTTGTCTGCTGACTTTTTAACGGCAAATGTAACAGGCGATTTTGAGCCTAGCCGGCTAGGTATATTGTTTCTAGGTCTGTTGGATCATCATTTCAAATTAGAGACGGTCTTAGATAGCCAATGGGGGCTAAGCCTGGATAGTTTAGCCTATCAGTCAACTTTGCGAAATCAAAAGCTAGAAGCTCGCTTCCACCTCAAAGATGCTCGGCCGCTTCAAATACTAGCGCTACCAGCCTTAAGACAATTAGATCAAGCCAAATTGGACTTGAAGGTAGATCATGCCAGTCAAAGATTAGCACTCATGGCTAGGGTAGATAGTTTGACATACGCCGATTTAAAGCTTGATGAGGCGCAGTTTTCTGTGACGGGCAATCCTGAAAAAATGGATGGCCAAGCTGTATTGAAGTTGGCAAGAAGAGAAAGTGCTGGACTTGAATCCGTCAAACTGAATACCCATTGGCAGAACGACAGCTTACGATTAGCTTTGAACATAACAGACACCTTGGCTGCTGAACAATTAGCAATAGGGGGAAAACTAACACAGCAGGCTCAACAATTTTTGCTGCAGCTGGATCCAGATTTAGTATTGAATGGAAAATCCTGGCAAGTAGCTCCAGGACATTTACTACACTTGAAACCTCGTTGGTTTGCGATTGACGGATTGCGACTTCAAAAAGGAGCACAAGCCCTCCGGATAGAGAGTGAAAGCCAAGCAGCGTCGGCGGGTATAGCTCCGCTCAAATTGACATTCGAGCAATTTGAACTGAGTGAAATCAGTGACTTATTCCAGTTCCCAGATAGTTTGATCAATGGACAAGTGGATGGCTATGTTGGTTTTTATGATTTGGACCAAAAGCCCTATTTCACGGCAGATATCAAGGTTCCTGATCTTTTATGGTATCAGCAACAAATGGGCACCCTACAAGTCAGTGCCCAACAAGATTTGTCGCGTGCTGCTATTCAATTGAAGCTGGGCTTGATAAGTGAAGAAAATCGGCTGGGATTGGCCGGCTCTTATCAAACCAAAACCCAGGAACTCGATATCAATACAGTGATTGATCAACTTAATTTGCGCTTCCTCAATCCTGTCACAACCGGTGTGCTGAAGGCCAATGAGGGAAGTATTTCTGGGAATATTGCGGTAAAGGGTAACTTATCTGATCCCCAAATTAGTGGGACGATAGCAGTAGATACCTTTTCCACCCATGTCCCTTTTGCCAATTCGACATTCCGCATCCCTTCAACTACCTTACAAATCGATAATCGAGCTTTACGATTGGAGCCTACTACGATTAGAGATGATCTAGGAAATACAGCCAGCCTGCAAGGCGAAATTAGGCACAAAAATTTTAGCGATTTTCAATTGGATTTGAAGGTCTTGACCGACCGTTTTCGTTTTCTCAATACTACGGTAGCTGATAATGAGCTGTTTTATGGACAGCTATTCGTGCGTTCGGATATTGCGGTTACAGGTCCGCTGGGTGCACCTCGTTTGGATATTAATGCAGCTAGTTTGAGTCCATCCACTTTCCATTTATCGCCGTTCTCGCTGGAGGAAAGTATCGTTCAGGAAGATGAATTTGTGATCTTTGGCCAAGCTTCCGAATTAGAAAAACGTAAAACATCGGAAGCTTTCTACACCGTAAAGAATTCCTTCCCTTTTGACATTCGAGTCAACCTAGATTTGAGTGATAATACAGCGTTTCAATTCATTATTGACCCAGCCAGTGGAGATAAGTTGGTGGCTTATGGTTTTGCCAACCTGGTATTGCGGATGACGCCTAGTGGAAACATCCGATTGAATGGTGTTTATACGGTATCTTCTGGTACTTATTCTTTTTCTTATGGACAAATACTCCGTCGTGTTTTCGACATTCGAGAGGGGGGGAGAGTGACTTTCAACGGTAATCCACTGGATGCAAAATTTGATTTAGTGGCAGCCTATACTTTAAGAACGTCCACTTATCCGCTTATTGATAGTGATTCCCAGCTAGATGCACTGGAAGAAGCACAATCGAAAGAACGAAACCCCCTGGATGTGGTTTTGAACCTCAATGGAGACCTCAATCAACCGGTCTTAAAATTTGCCATTGAAGTGCCGCAGGAAAATGGTAGCTTGATTGATAGTCGTGTACAGCGAAGATTGGAACTACTAAATAAGAACCCTAATGAATTGAACCGGCAGGTGTTTAGCTTGCTCCTCTTCCAGAATTTTCTTCAGACTAATCAACATTTCTCCTTCAATGTTGCTGAAGAAGGAGAGAAGGTAGCTTATTCGAGTGTAGCGAATCTATTTAGTAGCCAGCTGAATAAGTTGGCTGACAACTATGTCAAAGGAGTGGAAATCAATTTTGATATTGATGCTTATAAAGATGCCTACAGTACCGATAACAGCCAGTTGGTAACGCAATTGGATGTAGATTTATCGAAGCAATTTTTTAATAATCGCTTAAAAATTCAAGCGGGGACCAATGTTGATTTACGAAATAATGGTAGCCAAGCCAATGTCAATGCACTCAGCGGGGACTATGTGATAGAATATAAATTGAACAAAAAAGGGAATTACCTGCTGCGGGTCTTTCGCAAGGATGAGTTTGATATTCTGCTGGATGAAAATACAGCTAAAACGGGCTTTAGTATCTTCTTCAAAAAAGCCTTTGATAGTAAAAGAACAAAGAAATAACCTTCTCTAACCACAAAAATGGTCAGAGAACCAGAAATAAGTGCGTACTTCAGTAGTATAAAAAAGACTTTATCTAAAGTATGAATCCTATTGTAAGAATCATTGGATGTATAATGCTGCTCAGCTTTGCTAGCTGTAGTGGAGTCAAACATTTGAAAGAAGGACAACTACTATACACCAAAACAACGATAGAATGGATTGATTCTGCAAGGGTTATTGCTCCCAAAAGAACCCAAAATGCCTTATTGGCGCTAACACAACCCGTCCCCAATAGTGGCTTATTCAATGAATATTTAGGGATATATTATTTGATGGGTACGCCCAAAAAGGAAAAGAGCATCCGCTCTTGGATCAAGCGTAAAATCGGCGAGCCACCGGCTTTGTATAATGAGCAAGCGATTGTGCGGTCGGAAGCACTGATGCAAAGTTACCTGAAAGATCGAGGCTTGATCCATGCTGATATCAGGAGAGATACCATTCAGAAGGGGAAAAAAGTGTCGCTCACCTATACCATTGAGGCAGGTGATCGCTATCGTATTCGGTCTGTTAATTGGCCGGAAGATTCTAGCGCTTTTAACACCTTTTTACTGGATGGTGCAGAGGAGAGTTTCCTCAAAGTTGGGGCCTATTACAACCGAGAGGCGATTGATTTAGAACGGGCAAGATTGGCCACCAGGGCTACTGACCGAGGCTTTGCAGACTTCAATGCTACTTACATCTATTGTATTGTTGATACTTCAATCGGTAAGCAGGAGGTAGATCTTCACCTCAGGATCAGGCCGAAAGAGGACGGCAACAAACACGAACCTTACTTCATTGGAAAAACACATGTCTACCCGAAATATGATGCCAACAGAGCAGATACGATGCGTTTTCAGGATACGGTACAGTTGGCGGGAGGGGTGAGTATTTATCAGCAGCCACAATTTATTTATCCTTCTTTGCTGGATCGCCTATTGCTGCAACGCGAAGGAGATCTGTTTTCCTTAAGTAATCAGCAATTGAGCAACAATCACTTTTTGGAATTGGGGGTTTTTAAGTTTTCCAATTTAAAGTATGAAACGGTTCAAGCGGGAAATCGGCAGGTGTTGAACCGCTATTTTTATCTAACGCCCAGTCCCATCCAAGAAGTAACGGCTGAGTTTGAATTGAATAACCGTACGGGTAACTTTCTGGGAACCTCGGCCACCTTTACCTACAGTCATAAAAATATCGCAGGAGCGGCTGAGCGTTTGGATTTATCGCTGTCAGGCGGTTTGGAAACCCAATTGGGGAGTGGCTTGCAATTGATCAATTCTGCGGATATTAATTTTGAAGCCAGTATCTCGGCTCCTCGCTTTATCTCTCCCTTCAAGCTGAATCGCCCGAATATCAAATTTATCCCCAGAACAGAAGCCAATTTTAGCTTTAGCTACCAACAACGAGTTCAGTTTTACACCATCAATGCTTTATCGCTCAAGACCGGATACACCTGGCGTGAAAATAGTCGGAAACGGCACCAGCTCTATCCCATTCAACTGGATAGGGTGAGTTTGGGGAGACGTACAGCCGCTTTTGAAGCCTTATTGGATGACGATCCACGGCTACGTCAAAGTTTCGAGGATGTTTTTATTGCTGGATTGAGTTATAACTATCAATATACCGATGGCAATTCCAAGAGTAAAAAGCAATACAGCTACCTGAAAACCGAGTTAGAAACCGCTGGGAATTTGCTCAATTTGGTGACGCAATTAGGCGCTGGTCAGCTTGACCCGCCCTATGAGTTCTTCGGCCTTCCTTATGCCCAATTTGTCAAACTAACACTAGATTATCGATACTATTACCCTTATCGCCAGGCGCTGACCGTCGCGCGTTTCTATTTCGGGCTGGGGGTACCTTTTGGCAATTCCGATGTCTTGCCCTATACCAAGCAATTCTTTATTGGAGGGGCCAATAGCATTCGGGCCTTTCGTTTGCAAGGACTTGGCCCAGGGAGCTATGTAGCTGATGTGGCAGATGACGATGCGATTCGCAATCAGTTTATCGACCAAACAGGAGATCTCAAATTAGAAGTGAATGTGGAGTATCGTTTCCCTTTATTCAGTTACTTAAAAGGAGCTGTCTTTATGGATGCAGGTAATGTTTGGTTGTTGGAAAGTGAGACGCGGCCAGAAGGTGTCTTTGCGTTTAATCAATTTCTGAATGAAATTGCGATTGGTACGGGATTAGGGTTCAGGTTGGATTTCCAATATTTTGTTATTCGCTTGGACGGGGCATTTGCGCTGCGACGTCCTATCCTAAATGAAGGCTTTAAATGGAGGGTAAATCAAATAGCCCCCCTATCAGCTAGTTGGCGAGAAGATAATTTGATTTGGAACTTAGGAATTGGCTATCCTTTTTGAGTGGCCATATTAATTAATAAAACGCCAGTTGATACCAAAGCGAAAGCCATTAAACGGATTTGGGTAAGAGGCCGTTTGATAATACAATTGGCGATCTAGCAATAGAAGAGATAGGTTCTCATATTTGAAAAAAGCGCGGAATCTCCCGATTCTCATGCTAAAGAATCCATCTACATTGGGATAAGCATCTATCTTTTGATCCGACAATTGGAATTGCCCGGAAAATGGGTTGTAATAATAACCGTCCCATTCCGTATTGAATCGCATATCGAGGCCCCATCTTACATTGAGTACATTAAACCACTTTCCGGCGTAGTAGAGACTGTGCTTGGAATAAATCGTGGGGACACGGATAAAGGTCTCCGTTGATTGTTGCACAGCAATCGTATTGTCCAGGTGGAACCTGCCGAAGGCAAAATCTTTTTGAACCATGAGTTGGGTCACACTGATAGGAACGCCTGTCTGCTGTGGTTGTCCGGTCTGATCAAAGTAGATGAAATTATTGATGAGGTGATATCCACCTGAGATCGTAATATCTAAGAGTGGAAGGTAGTAGGCTGCCGTAAGGTTGGTTTCTAGGGTGGCTCGGAAAGCCTTTTCCCAGACAGATCGCTGCGAGATGAGTAACTGATCTTGGAGCAAATTGGGGCTGTAAAGCTGGTTTACGGCTTTTACTGTCAGGTTCCCCGCCTGTTTCAGGTCAAAAAACAACTCTCCATTCAGCTTGTAATCGCCACGATTTTCTAATAAACCAAAGTGAGCGTCCGTAGAAATAAAAAGGCGTTCACTCGGATTGAAAGTGATTTTCCCAGTTAGGAATAAGTTGTTGATGGTAAACTGGTTGGGTTCGTAATCTAACCAATGCAGGCTATGTACCAAGCCAAATTGTAAGAGATCTTTTTCTCGTTTAGCTTCATTTTCCTGTTTGGACTGCCCCAATTTGAAAGTGCTGAGGTTAAAGACATTTTCGAGCTTGCGATGCCGGAGGTAAAAACGACTGCCTCGATCATCCACCAGAAAATCTGGATATTGACTGAAAAAGGCGGTATCAGCAGTTGTCCCTTCTTCATAAAACTTGTACTTACTGGTATTATAGAGCAGTTGATGAGAAAGCGTATAAGATCGAAGTTCGCCTCGAATAGAATCTTCTCCGCCTCCAAACTTTAAATAATGCGTATAGCTAAATTCTTGGTGCTGATGCCGAGTTTGGCCCGTTTCCAATAAGGTTTGGGCAGAAGCTGGCCCTTTGTATTGCCCTTCTTTCTCCGGTTCTACAGCTACGCCCCCATTGTCTTCGGCTTCGGCCGTATTGGAAGCTACACTGAAATAGGCTCGATATTTCCCTTTTTTACTTTCGTAGGACATACTATTGATAAAAGTAGTCATACGATGATTCTGATTGGGGTACTGATTGCTAGAACCGATGTAACTGAGTTTATTATACTCTAAGCCAAAGTTGATACCATTGGCAAAGTTACGGCTGAATTGCGCTTTGAAAATACCATCGGCTTGTTCGCCTCCCTGTGTGTAATGTACATTAGTATAAGGCTTCTCAAGGCGGTAATAGGAAGTTTCCTGCGCCCTTTTCATGTAGAGGTCATACTGATGTAGACCTACATCGAATCCACGCCGTTTTGCGGGTTCATAAAGAATAGGTCGATGAGCCGATCCCACGATACCCAAGTGCATATAATCAAAGTCACGTTGTCGAATCGGATCGTATTGGTGAAAATTGCCGGCTATTAGGCTATCAGAAAAGGGCGTCTCCCGGTTGGGGTTATTGGCATAGTAAAAAAAGACCCCAAAAGTATCTACTTCATCCGCCAACTGATCATCAAAGCCCAGCTGAGAGACATCGTCTTCTCCGCCAGTATTGGTCGGACGCTGCGTTCGATTTTGATCGGTAATGATTTTCTCAGATCGCTGCTGGCTCCATCCCCATTGCCCCACCAAGGAGCAAAGGCCAATCAACACCGCTATGCGAACCTGTCTACTCATGTTTTCTTTTTTGTCAAAACGTCTATCAACGTTCAATTGATGCTTCCGAATCCCAGCTTAACCCTATAATAGGCTTCTATTGGCTTTTTATTAAACATTGCTCGGCCTGCTTAGACTTCAGAAGTTTCCCTAGCCCCATTCACCCATTCACCCCTTCCCCTCCTTCCCCCTTCACCTCCTAATCCTCCAATACCTTAGGACTCATACCCATATTGGAGAAACCACCATCGTGATACAAGTTTTGCATCGTTACCATACGGGTAAAATCAGAGAATAGGGTTATGCAATAATCTGCACAAGATTCGGCAGAGGCATTGCCCAAAGGTGACATCTTATCCGCATACCCAAAAAACTCACTAAAGCCTTTTACGCCGCTACCCGCTGTTGTCCATGTAGGAGACTGGGATACGGTATTCACCCGCACTTTTTTCTCTACACCAAAGTGGTAACCAAAACTACGCGCAAAGGATTCCAACAAGGCTTTGGATTCGGCCATTTCGTTGTAATCTGGGAAAACACGTTGGGCGGCAATATAAGTCAAGGCCAGGATAGAACCACCGTCATTGATGGCATCCAGCTTCCAGATCGTTTGCATCATGCGGTGAAAAGACATCGCTGAAATATCAAAGGTCTTATGCATGAAGTCGTAATTGAGATCGGTATAAGCTCTCTTTTTACGAACGTTTACAGACATTCCGATGGAGTGCAGAACAAAATCTATCTTACCCCCTAAGGCTTCCATGGAAGTGGTAAAGAGATTTTCTAGGTCTTCCATGCTCGTCGCATCGGCTGGGATAATCGGCGCATTCAACTTTTCTCCCAATTCATCAATTTGACCAAACCTTAGTGCGACTGGCGCATTGGTCAGGGTAATTTGTGCACCTTCTTCCACACAGCGTTCTGCAATTTTCCAGGCGATAGATTTGTCATCCAACGCACCGAAAATGATACCTTTTTTTCCTGCTAATAGATTATTTGCCATAACATATTTTTAGTTGAAGATGAATGAAAAGGTTCGACACCTCATTCATGATTTTGTATTGTTCTTTTCTAGCCGATGAGCTCTCTGGCGTTTTCAATCGCCGATTCGCTGGGCGGATTCTGACTTAACATCGTCGCAATGGCTCGTACCCTTTCTTCTTTTTGAAGTAATCGGACCTTTGTAATGGTTCGATCGGGGGTCTCTGCTTTATAGATAAAATAGTGAGCATCTGCCTTGGCCGCAATTTGAGGAGAGTGTGTTATAGATACAATTTGATGATGACTAGACAACTCGCTTAATATGTTCCCCATTCTCAGGGCTACATCACCCGAAATCCCGGTATCAATTTCATCAAAAATCAATGTAGGCAATGGAATGGCACTGGCCACGAGCGATTTAGTGACAAGGGTCAAACGCGATAGTTCTCCCCCCGAAGCCACATCTTTGATTTGTTGCATGCGGCTGCCTTTATTGGCGGCAAACAAGAAGTAGACCTCATCTGCTCCCGTGCTGCTTAGCGCCTCAGCAGGATCCATCACGACCTGAATGCGCGCTGCTGGCATAGCCAATTGCGATAGCATCTGTTGTACTTTCTTTTCAAAACCTGGAATAACGGATTCCCGCTTACGGCGCAGGCCGGCTGCTTTTTGGGTCAAAAGCTCCTCCTGCTTTTTGATGGCCGTTTCCAATTCGGCGATCTTGACATCGGAATCGGAAAAGGCACCCAATTTTTGTTCTAGCACCGTTTGAATGTCGAGTAGCTCTTCGACGGTATTCACTTGGTGCTTTTTCAGCAAATTGTCGAGGAGGGTTATTCGTTCATTGAGGGAAGTAATCCGCTCCTCGTCATATTCTGTATTCTCGGCAATTTTCTCACAATCACTGCCCAATTCTTCCAGACCGCTCATTAAGTCAGAGAAGTTTTGCTGCACACCACTCAACTGCTGATCTATTTTACCGAGTTTAAGTAGGTTCGTTTGAATTTCCTGCATTTGCCCGATGATGGCGTGTTCGCTCTCGATCAATTGCTGGAATACGGCACCTAGGGTGTGTTTTATTTCCTCGGCATTAGCCAGGCGAGCATGCTCCGAATCTAGCTGTTCTTGTTCCCCTGGTATTAATTCAGCCTCATGCAGCTCATCCAACAGGAATTGGTTGTAATCCATCTCCTTGGAGGCACTCTGATTGTGTGCAATAAGTGCCGACAGTTCCCGCTTGTTGGCGTGGTATTTTTTATACGTCAGCTGGTATTCTTCCAATTTGGCTTTATTACCCGCTAATGCATCAAGCATGCGCAATTGGAAGGACACCTTATGAATGTCCAGGGTGTCGAATTGCTGGTGCAGATCGATTAAGGAAGAACTAAGGGCCTGTAGGACTTTGAGGTTAACCGGGGTATCATTGATAAATGCTCGAGACTTGCCCGAAGGCGAGATTTCACGGCGGACGATTAGCTCATCTTCGTAATCTAAATCATGTTCCGTAAAAAAAGGCGTTAGAGAATAAGGACGAATATCAAACGTTCCTTCAATAACGCATTTTTGATCTTGATTGTATAGTGATTTAGTGTCGGCGCGATCACCCATAATAAGGCCTAAGGCACCCAGTAAAATGGATTTACCAGCGCCAGTTTCGCCCGTGATAATAGTGAGCCCTGTAGAAAAATCAATTTCCAAGGACTCAATAATCGCATAGTTTCTTATATGGAGGCTTTGAATCATGTTATTTTAGACCCGATATGTATGGTCAAACAAGGAACAAATTTAGTGGATACCTTTTTCAATTAGGGGACAAATTTAATCGTTTTGGTGATAAAACCTTTATTTTTGTCGATCATAGGAACGATTAAATCATCAGCTCAACAATTTTGACTAGTTTGCTGCGCGGCTAGATGAGGCCAAAACCAAGCCATAGCCGTGAAGACTTGTTGAATGTTTCAAAAAAAGGGAATCGCTGCAAAACCAAGCAGATGGGTACTCGAACTTGTTTTCAATCGTTTTATAACTAAAAAGACAGCATTAATGAAAAAATCTTTGCTTTTCGTTGTGGCAATAGTTTTAATAGCAGCTTGCCAAAAAAATGGCGGTGCCGATGAATGGGTAGAAAAGGATTTATTGGAGTATGGCATTCCCATTACGATACTGGCTCCAGATAGCTCAGAAGTGAATAGTTCTGATTTGGGCGGCTTGATTCAGGATGTGACCATCAAGAAAGGGGATGATTACTATATTCAAATTTACGCCTCTGATGCGGAGACCACAGATATTGCACGTGTCAAATCAGCTCAATTGGCAGAGGTGAAATCCAATCGATACTTCTCCAAAATTGTCACAGAGGATATGGATGGTTTTATCTACGAAACTGTTATCGATTCTACCGCTATTAATTATGGCTTCCGATACATGAAAGTACAAGGAGATAAAGAATTTATCTTCCAGACTGGACTGGTGGGCAGTTTTACCCAAGAAGAGGTAGAACGGATGTACGAAGCCGTCAGGCAGTAGGCCATTAAGTCATAGGTTGCTAGTTGTGCGTTGCGGGCGAGCCAATTGGGCAACCCGCAACACACAATCAGAATCCTACAATTGATCAGCCAACGAATAGGCCGCGCCGCTTTCAAAAATTAGGGATGATTCATGTTTACTAAAAAGGGCCGCCATATTTAGTACAAGCGTTTAACTTCTCCTTGCATCAAGCCCTCAATCGCCTTAAAAACAATTAAAGGTTTTTGCGGGCGCCAATTCACATCATTGAAGATTCCACCAAAGTTTAAGTAGGACTGCAGGCGAGTGGACAGCATTTCATCCTCAACATGGGGTAGGGTATTTAGGCAACAAATCCATCCCTTTTCTTCCGAAATATCCTCATACCATTCTTCATAATAGCTATCATCCGAGCCATGAAAGTTCATGACATTTTCACAAATGAGAATGTATTTGTAAATATCATGCTGTATGAGTTCGTCGATGATTTCTCGCTTAAGGTGCATAACGTCATTGTGGAGGCAATCATTCCATTCCCCAATCAATTCAATAATCGCAAATCCTTCTATATAGTCAACAAACAATATTTTTAGATATAGTGTGGCGGAGCCAAAAGCATCCCATTGTGGATGAATGTAGTAATTATATACCTTCTGTGTGTATTGAAATTCATTATATACCCTGCCGTAAAACGGAGAGTCTGGATCTTCAGCGGCTACGTAATGGTCTCGCCATTGGAAATGAGGCTCAATATCATGCATTACTGTAAAACGGCATATCACTTTAAATTGTTTTACACGCTGTACTTAGCCGAATTTTTTCTTGAATAGGATAATGATTATGGCCAAAAGAATGCCTACAACACCCATGGTGAGGAGCATAAAAATAAATCCACCGACTAGACTTATTAGTGATAAGAAAAAAGCTTTCCCAAAACTCATGGAGAAAATTTTCCGGTAAACAAAACCAAAGTAAAGGGAAGAAATCAGAAAGCTGACGGGAATGCTATAACTAATATACTGAGGGAAGAAATAAAAACCTAACAAGACGAAGAGTCCCAGGACGGCTGTTTGCCCATATATATAGGTAGAGCTGATTAGGTGCTCGGCAAAATTCCAACCTCTTTTTCGGAAAATCCAATAAAAAAAAGTAGATACGAACGGTAGAATGATTAAGGGGATAAAGTTCAAAAATTTTTTAACACTTTCCATGATGGCCAACTGCCTTTGCAGTTCCTCTTCCGACATGTTTGGATTGAATGTGTCTCGGATAGCAGTCTGTTGCAAATCGAAAATACCCAGTGATACTTGGAGCAAAGCACTTACGGCTATAATGATGAAATAGTACCGGAAAGGGTTATAGTACTTGACGGTAATGCCAGATAGGTATGCTTTGATCACTTGATCGGGGCGCACAAGAAGCTCCCGCATGGTAAACCAGAACCCTTTTTCCAGGTTGGTGATCATCTGAAATAAATCTCGAAGTATTTGTCGGAGAGAGAAGCGATCTTCTATATACTTTTGGCCACACTTGGGGCAATAGATTCCTTCAAATGTAGATTGGCAGTTTTTACATTCCATATTTTTTATTCCTTATCCTATGGAAATGTACGACCTTTGTTGGAAAGCCCCAAATAGATAAAGACAATAGGAATCTTCAAATGATAAAAATTATATTGACTGGACCAGAATCTAGTGGGAAATCCACTTTGGCTCAACAGTTGGCTACTCATTATGGTGCTCCCTGCCTGAGTGAATACTCCCGTCATTTTTTGGCCCAATTGGAGCGACCCTATGTGGAAGAAGATTTGGTGGAGATAGCGCGAGGCCAACTGGCCCAAGAAAAAGCCATGATGGCTAAAAAGCCTAGCTTGCTCTTTTGTGATACTTCTTTACTGGTAATGCGTGTTTGGGGCTTGTACAAATATGGCCGTTCGGATGACAAGATTCGAGCAATGCTGGAACAAAGCCAGCCTAGTCTGTTTCTGCTCTGCCGCCCCGACCTCCCCTGGGAGCCCGATCCCCTCCGCGAACATGCCTCCCTGGAAGACCGCGCCGCGCTTTTTCAATTGTACCACCAGGAGGTGCAAGCGTTTCAATTTCCCTATGTTATCATTAGTGGAGAGGGGGAAGGACGATTGGAAATGGCTATTCGGGCTATTGAATCAAAATGGGAGTTGAAATCAAAATGACAATTAAAATGGAAATTAAAATAGCGGGGTCATCACCGATGGTACACGAGCTCCTGCCGTGTACCTTGCCTCGTCATTTATGATCAAAATTATAATCAAAATAAAAAGCCAAGCTTCATTCCGAAACTTGACTTTTGAACCAGGCAAATAAACTTGACCGTTACAGGTGTCAGGGCAAAATCAAATGCACATCTCCAAACTCATGCCAGTAATATTGCTCTTCTATCGCAGCCTTATAACTAAGCTGCAGATGCGGAGCACCCGCCAAGGCTTCCAACATGAGCAAATGGGAAGCCTTCGGCTCATGAAAGCCGGTAAGCAATCCATCGACGGCAAATAAGCCTCGATCTGGCGTGATGAAGATATCCGTCCAAGCCTCAGCCGCTTCCAACGTTCCATGCTGATTCACAGCCGATTCCAAGGCGCGGATGACGGTGGTACCCACCGCGATCACGCGGCGACCTTGTTTTCTGGCTAAGTTGACTAAATCTGCTGTATGGGATGGGACACGGAAAAATTCCTCATAAGGGCGTTCATCCGTTTCAAGACTAGCGACTCCGGTGTGTAGTAGAATAGGGGCAACTTGTACCCCTTTGGCTAACAGTCGGGTAATTAGCTCAGGCGTAAAAGGGCGTCCGGCTGATGGCATTTCAGCACTTCCCATTTCCTGTGCAAAAATAGTTTGGTAATAAGAGATCGGGTAGCTCTCCTTGACATACTGATAGCGGATGGGTTTTCCATAGACATTTAAGTACTCTTCTAGTGGACTAGGTAAGGCTAGTACAGCCTCCCAGAGTTTTAGGTGTTCATCGCCTCGTACTTGATAGTAGGGAGCGATCAATTGTATACTCCCCCCGTTTTTCAAGGCGAGGACCTCTCCTTTTTTCGAGTCTTTATAGCGTTTGGTATGATCTCCGATTACTTCTCGAATTTCCACCAGCCATTTATCGGTACTAATTTTGGTAGAGAAATGAATGCGGACTTTTTTTCCGTTTGCCTGAAAGCCTTCTAAGGCTGCTTTTAGGGTTCCACTGGTATTAATGATGACCAAATCGCCTTCTTGCAGGAATTGATCCAAATCCCTAAAGCTTGTGTGTTCTACCTTGGCATTCTGGATGTGAGAAACCATTAGTCTCACCTCATCGCGGGCTAATCCTCGCTCTTCGGTAGGCTTGGCACATTCCAATTGATAGGGTAATTCAAAGTTGTAAGCAGTAGTAGAGGGTGCGGTATGAATGTGAGTCATTTTCATCTTTCTGTTTTTTAAGTATTACCAGTAGTGTTTAGCGTTGGAGTAGCCTTGCTCAAGTCTACGCTTACCGTAGCTGAGCATGGGCTTCCCAATTGGTTTTTTCCTGTACCAGCTGTTGGGCCTGGTAGCGGCCGCTCTTCCACTGATTTTTGATTAAGTTGAGCAGTGCAGGTACGGCTATTTCTTCTGGTGTAGGGCGATCACTAATGTCTTCACCGGGAAAAGCCTCCTGGTGCATTTGCGTTTGCATATCTCCTGGGTCAACGGCATAGACCCGCCAATCTGGCTGCTCAACCGCAAGGATCGCAGTAAGATGATCCAGGGCAGCTTTGCTAGCACCATATCCGCCCCAACCTTCATAGGCCTCCACCGCGGCATCACTGCTGACATTGATGATGATCGCCTTTGGATGTAGGAAGCTCCTTATTTTTTGTAAAAGGGAAAGAGGAGCGATGACATTGGTATGAAAAATCTGATGGATGGTTTCAATCGGATAGTCGAGCAAGGCGGGTTGAGGGGAAGGGCCGATCGTGCTAGCATTATTGATGACCAAGTCTAGTTGCCCAAATTGGGCGATGCGCTGTGGGAATTGGATCAAATGAATTTCGTCCATCACATCTCCCGAGATGGCTTCCACTTTTGTCAAAGCGGATAATGTGGTCTGGGCTTGCCATAAAGCCTTGGGGTTGCGCCCATTTAAGATCAATTGCCAACCTTCATGGGCTAATGCCGTGGCGATGGCTAAGCCTAATCCTCTTGATGCGCCTGTAATCAGGGCTGTTTTTTTGCTTGTAGTATTCATTTTCTTAAATTTGATATTGAAATCATACTACTAGATCTGCTCGTTCAGGTATTTAGAGCTAGAGGTAGCTGGGGGTTAATTCCTCGGCTAAGCCTTTCAACTTTTACACTTTTACACCTTCTTGAGAAGTGATCTCTAGCTGTATGATTGATACTACAAAACTGCGGGAAAAAGGAAGGCCGCACATCAGGCGGAAGGATAGTTTTGGTAGGGAAGAAAGTACAGTCAGGTTCCTGTACTTTAGGACAGGTCGATGATGCCGCGTTTGATGGCTAGTTGGACGGCTTCCGTCCGATTTTTTACACCCAACTTACTCAAGATAGCACTGACGTGGAACTTTACGGTTCGTTCAGAAATAAATAATTCCTGGGCAAGCGTACTGTTTTTTAGCCCTTTAGCTAACAACTTCAAGACCTCCATTTCTCGAGGAGACAGCGCGGCGACCTCCTGGCTGATATGCTGGAAAACTTTACTGGCGATCGCAGGCTGCAGCAAAGACCCCCCTTGGGAAACGACCCGGACGGCATTGAATATCTCTTGTCGACTGGCTCCTTTTAATAAATAACCTTTAGCCCCTGCTTTAATTGCTGTAATGATCCGTTCATCCGTATCAAAAACAGTGAAAATAATCACCTTGACCGGACTATTTTGCTGTTGTAAAAACTCGATTACCTGGACACCATCCTTACGTGGCATAGCCAGGTCTAAGAAGAGAATATCGGTATCGGTTTCTACCACTTTCTCCATCACCTCTTGACCATCCGCCGCTTCTCCGACGATTTCAAAATCAGCCTGTGTCTCTAGTACAGCCACTAAGCCTTCTCTTACAATAGGATGGTCGTCCGCTACGAATATTTTAATTTTTTCACTCATGTTTTAGTCGTAAGTCATAAAGTCATAAGTTGGGAAGTTTTAAAGTCGAATTGTCTCAAGTCGAGAAGTTACAAATTTATGGGAAATTGGCAGTTCATTCGGAAACGATGGCAGGGTGCCAGTCGGAGGCCTTGGACCAAGCAGCAAAAAACACGACTTTTGATTTCCATTATGATTTTCATTTTCATTTTCATTCCAAAGGAATAATCACCCGCAAAAGTGTTCCTACTCCCAACGTACTTTCCACCTCCATTTGCCCTTGTAGGAGATGAACTCTTTCTCGCATTCCGATCAGACCAAATCCTTCTGTTGGCTGTTGCAGGTCAAAGCCCGCGCCTTTATCCTGAATCACTAATTGGACCTGCTGCGCTTCAAATGTAAGGCTGATATCATACCTTTTGCAGGCTGTATGCTTAACGATATTGCGAATGGCTTCTTGTGCCATCCGATACAAACCTAGTTCTTTTCTGTGATCCAGTTGCTGGTAAGTACCGATGATAGATAACTGTCCAACCAACTGATCTGATGCCTGTATCGTCTGCACCAATTGATCTAAAGCTTCGGCCAAGTTATGGCCTTGCAGGGGCGTCGCCCGTAAATCCAGTACCGAACGTCGAGCCTCTTCTAGATTACTGCGGGTCAAGTCTAAGCTTTGTGCCAATAGGGTAGTTACTTTATCTATCTTTTCCTGTTCTAAAAAGGCCTGTGTGGTTTCTAGCTTTAGAGCAATACCGCCCAGCCCTTGGGCTAAAGTGTCATGGATTTCTCTAGCCAAGCGATTTCGCTCCTGTATAACGCCAAGTTGCTGACTACTTTCGTACAACCTAGCCCTTTCTATGGCAATACTTAACATGTCGGCGATGGTATGCAGCAATTGAAGTTGATTATCTGATAGCTGATGGGAATGTTCACTCAGGACATTCATGATTCCAATTTTCTCTTTTCTGCCGATCAGCGGCACACTGGCATGAAAGCGCAAGCCTTCGGTTCCTTCTACAAAATCTTTCAAGCGAGAGCAGGTGATTTCGCTAATATTAGTAGCATCATCTCGATTTTCTTTCAGGTATTTATCAATACAGTAGCAAGTATCCGTCAATAAGTCGGGCCGTTTTTCGAAAATAGGAGGAAGGTTGTAAGCGGCTGCCAGGTAGATCGCTCCCGTCTCTGCATTAGCCAACCAAATCCAACCGGTTTTCAAGTGTAATAAATGAACCGTCTGTCGCAGGCTGGTATCGAGGGCTTGCTCTAAGGTCATTGAGCTATTCAGGTCTTGCGCCATCGCATTGAGAATGGACAATTCCTGGTTTCGCTCCTGTAGTTGATGCAGATTCATCCTTAAAAGTAAAACTTATTTTGCTTTACAGCTCAATCGATATATCTTTGCGCCATCTCAATAGGGGTGCCTTACTAATCAGGCTGAGATCATACCCATTGAACCTGGCCGGGTAATTCCGGGAAGGGAGCGAATATTTTAATCTGAAATGGTTATCGCTCTGAGTATTAGGTGGCATGAAAGCTGGCTATGGGCCATTTTTCTGGCTGTATTTGTTGTTCAAATTCGTCAACCAGCTGCCTATATATTCATGAATGGATAAGAAAAGACTAGCTAAACCCTTTTGCTAGTTATTGTTTTACGATTAATGTTTTAGTATGCGTTTTTTATCACTTATTATTTTATGCCTAGTAGCTGTTTTCAGCCAGGCTCAGACGAAGGTTCAGGGGAATCTTACTGATGAGACGGGGGCTCCCATTGTAGGAGCCAATGTTTTATTGGTAGAAAGTCGCCAAGGAGCGGCTACTGATCTTTCAGGAAACTACCTCATCGAAGGGGTGGTGGCGGGAACCTACACATTGTCTATTAGTTATGTAGGTTATCAGTCCTTGCAACAACAACTGGAAGTACCAGCGGGGGAGAGCTCTTTGCAACGAGATGTGCAATTATCAGCACGTATTTTCAATTTGCAGGGCTTAACGGTCACGGCCACTCGCGCGAGTGAAAAGACTCCCATGACCTACACGAACCTAGGGAAAGAGGAACTCGAAGCGCGCAATTTGGGCCAAGATGCCCCTTATCTGTTACGATGGACGCCTTCGGCTGTAGTGACCTCCGACGCAGGCACTGGGATTGGTTACACAGGTATCCGTATTCGGGGCTCAGACCCTACGCGAATCAATGTGACCATCAATGGTATTCCGCTAAATGATGCCGAATCCCAAGGAACTTTTTGGGTGAATTTACCCGACTTTATTAGCT
>Ga0070726_10001234_pt1 | contig 26553 bp, 17 predicted proteins | sample tdAd471_FD_67275 | JGI IMG/M metagenome (GOLD analysis project Ga0070726, IMG submission 67275) | Marine sediment microbial communities from the Atlantic coast under amendment with organic carbon and nitrate - tdAd47.1 | ecosystem: Environmental > Aquatic > Marine > Coastal > Sediment | place...
GGAATGCACGTCAAACTGCGGCGTCAGCGTGTCCGGCGTTGTATCCAGAACCAACTGCGGCGCGCCGACCGCAAGCGTGTCCAGCGCACTGCCCGGGGTTACGACATAACCTGCGACGCCGCCGGAACCATATTGCGAGGATTCCAGGAACATATCCCCGTAATACCCTTCGGAGCCCGGGTCTTCGTTCTGGATATAGACGTTGTTGGTTATGATGATACCGGTGTTGCCCTCCGCGCCGTTTATGACCGAGACGGCATTGTTTTCGACAAAGACATCCACGGACGACGCAGAGAGGTTGATTGCGGGCGCTTGGAAGAACTGCTCGTCTGACGTGGCAATCGAAAGCAATGTATTGTTGCGGATGATCAGCCCGTCCGTTTCGCCAACGGTAATGCCGTGTGAATGGCCGTTCAGTATCACATTCTCTTCGATCAGGATGTTCTGATAGAACATTTCCTGCCCGGCCAACCCCCGGTCCACCACGTCGTTGCGCATGAAAATGGACTGGGTCCAATCCCCGTCCCCGATATCAAGGGTATTGTTGCGGATGACAATGTCGGTGCTGGGCGTCTCGGTCCCGTTTGTCCAGAACTGGATCATATCCCGGTGGTCGTCTGACTCCAACGACCCGTGGAAATCGTGAATATAATTGTCTTCAATCAGAACCGATTCAACCGCGGCAAAATTTATCCCGTCTGACCGGATGGAATGAACGTCGTTGCCGACAACCCGGATATCCTGGGTGTGGTCGACCACAAGCCCTCTGTGCCAATTCTGGAATTCATTGTTCTCAACGGCGATATCGGAAGAGCCGCTGACCACCAGGCCTTTGCCAAATCCGTACCCGTCATCCTCGGCTGACCGGCCCGTCGGGAGATCGCCATCAAAGAGAGAGTTTTTGACCGTGATGTTGTCGCTGTTGTAGACCGTGAACGGGGAGAACCAAAGTGCGTCTGCGCTGTCGTATGTGTAATCAAACACCACATTGTCAAAAACAAGGTTTGTAACGCCGTCCAGATGCATCTCGGAGAAAGTGGCGGGCGCTTGCGGATCAGCCGACGTAATCGTGACCGGGGAGTCGAAAACCTGCGCTGTACCCGCCCCTTTGAGCAGAGAAAGATCATAATCTCCTCCAGCCGCCAGTTTGATCGTATCCCCACCCTGCGCCTGCGCCAGCGCATCATACAGCCCCGCACTATCCGTTACGGTATAGATCATCCTTGAAGCCTCACATTTCCCCAGGTTAACAAATCACGACGACAGACGCGTCAGCAGCAGCCCTGAAAACAACAAAAGTTGGCGTCTATATGTAGGCGGAATTGGGGCCTTTTTCGGCACACGCACGTTTTGAAATCCTCAGGTAGAAGATTCACCGCCCTTTTCCAACAGGCCGTCAGAAATCGGCAAAAAGTCGCGTATATAGGACGCCAAACCGCGCTGTGACCGGTTTCAGCTGCCCTCTTTGAAACCGCTTCCCGACCCCAGGCTGACATTCAGGGCGATGAAATTGCGACCCAGACTGCGCAGGTTTTGTGACAAAAGGATGTTTGCGGTGGCCACCGATTGCTCGGAATCCAGAAGGTCGCGCACGGTGGCGCCGTCCTGTCCGATCAGCGCGCGGGTCAGGTCGACAGATTCGCGATAAAGCTGCACCGTCTTGCGGGCAGAGCTGACAGACGCCCGGCTGCCGGAATATTCAACCAGCGCGTTTTCAACCTCTTCGATCGCGTCGATCACCGAGGATTGCCAGCTGGTCTGGGACTGGCGGACGCGCGATTGCTGCACTTCGACCTGGGCCCGCCTGGAGCCGTCGGGCAGCGCCGGCAGGCGCAGCGTGGGCCCAAAGAAATATTCCATGCCGCTTGCCCCCCCGAACGAGGACAGGGTGATTTCGCCCGACAGGGACAGCGCCGGATAAAGCTGTGCTGTTTCCACCCCGGTTTGTGCAACAGCCACGTAATAGAGCCGCTCGGCGATGCGGATGTCCGGCCGGTTGCGCAACAGGTCCGCCGGAATGCCGATATCTGCGGGCATGTCGGCCAGGGGCTGGCCGCGCCCGCCGGATATCAGCCGCGGGTCCGTCTGCCCCGGCGTCTTGCCCAACAGGGCGGCGATCCGGTTCTGCTGGACCCGCACCGCCGCTTCGGAGGCCGGGATCAGGGATTGGGTTTGCGACACCAGCGCTTCGGCGCGCACGATATCCAGCCGGGTCGCCGCATTGCCCGCCTGCAGCCGGGTGATCAGATCCAGCGTCTTGCGCCGCGAGCCCAGTTCCTGCCGCCGCAATTGCAACGAGCGTTGCTGAAACCGCAGATCCACATAGGCCGTGGCGAGGTTGGACAGCAAAAGCAGCTGCGCGGCATCCAGTTCGGCATCCGCAACCTCGATCCGGCCCTGGGCGGCGCGGACCTCTGCCTGCCGCTCGCCCCAGGGGTCCAGCAACCAGTCAAATCCGAAAATCGCCTCGCCGCCGTTTGCATCCGCGATGGTGCGCCCGCCGCGGCGTCCGGCCTCGGCCTGACCGGTCAATGTCACCGGTTCGGGAATGGTGCGCGCCAGAACCTGCGCTTCGGCGACGCGTTCCTTGGCCAGAACCAGATCCAGATTGGCGGCCAGCGCCTCGGTGACCAGTTCATCCAGAACCGGGTCATTGAATTTGCTCCACCAGGCCACATTTTCCAGCAGCACCGGCGCGCCCGAGCGTTTGCCCGAAAACGAGGATGCAAACGGAAAGCCGGGGGTCTGGAAAACAGGGGCCACATCACAACCGGCCACGGCAATAGCCATGGCAACGCCAATCAGACTGCGCAGCGGTTTCCGCTGGCCAGGTCCGGTCATGTTCTGCTCCTGCCTCACGCTGCCGGTTGTCCGGCTTATCGGTGTCGCGATCTTAGCCGGAATTTATGCCCCGGTGGCAGTTCTCAGGCACCTGTCCCGGCGTTTTCCCGAAACCATGCGGCTTTTTTGACCCACCGCAGTGCGTTGAGCCGTTCAGCTTTCGCGGAACGCGTGTGACAACTGATCGGCAAATGGCTTGATCAGGAAGTTCAGGACCGAGCGTTCGCCGGTCTGCAGGAAGGCCTCGACCGGCATTCCCGGGATCAGGTCGACCGCGCCCAGCCGGTCCAGCTCTTCGCGGGACAAGGCGACATCCACCCGGTAAAAGCTGCGGCCCGTGGCCGGATCCGTCACGCTGTCAGGCGAAACCGAGGAAATCTCTCCGGTCAGTTCCGGCGTGCTGCGCTGATCAAAAGACGGGAACCGGACCCGCGCGGCTTGTCCCACATGCACCGTGTCGATGGCATCCGGGGCAATCTGCACCTCGAATTCCATCCCCTCGGACAGCGGCACGATCGTCATCAGCGTTTCCTGTGGCGGCAGCACGCCACCGCTGCTCCAGACCTGCAATTCGTGGATCACCCCGCTGACCGGCGCCCGGATATCCAGCCGCTTCAGCGCATCCTTCATCCGGGCCAGCTCCAGCAGGTTTTCCTCGACCCCGGTTGTGACCTCACGCAGTTCAGACACCACGCTTTCGTGGAATTCGCGTTCCGCCTGCATCGTTTTCAACTCGGCATCGCGGATCGCATTGCGCATCCGCGCCAATTCGGACTGGTAGAGCGCGATTTCCCCCAGCAGACCGGCGTGGCGGCCCTGCAATTCCAGCAACCGGCTTTCGGGTACCAGCCCCTGTTCAAACAGCTCATCCAGATTGCCGATCTCGCGGGCGACGAACCCAACCTGGCTTTCTGCGGCGTCTATCTGGGCACCGATCCCCACGATTTGCGCTCCGAACTGTTGAATCTGTTCGTTCAGCTGCGCCTTCTGGCTGTCCAGAACCGCGTGGCGCGACCGGAACACCTCGTATTGCCCGGCCAGGTTTCGCTTGACCGCATCGGGATCCAGCGACGCGGCAAAAACCAGCGGCGGGAATTCCGTCAGGTTTTGCCCTTCCGCTTCCAGACGGGCCCGGCGCGCAACAAGCTCGGCCAGGCGGCCGCGCACGATATCCAGATTGATCTGTGCAACGGTCGGATCAAGGCTGACCACAACCTGACCGGCATCCACCGCATCGCCGTTGCGCACATTGATCTCGCGGACAATCCCGCCTTCCAGGCTTTGCACCGGGCGGGGTTTGCCCTGGGCCACAACCTGACCCTGGGCGATGACCGCGCTGTCGTTGGTGATCACATGAAACAGCCCGAACAGCAAAATCAGCCCCGCCACGCTGGCAATGCCGATGAGGCGTTCGGTGCGGTTCAGGTCGGTTTTGGTTGCGTTGCGCCCTGTCATATCATCATCCTGCCTTGCGCTGTTCAGAAGAGACCGACCGCATAGCCAGGCGGAATATCTCTTCGCGGGGGCCAAATTGCGCCACCTTGCCCTTGTGCAGGATCAACACCTTGCTGGCCTCGGCCAGAACGCTGGGCCGGTGCGCCATCACCACAACCGTACACCCGGTCTTGCGCAGATAGCGGATGGTCTCGGTCAGGGAGTCATCGCCATGCGCATCCAGATGCGCATTGGGTTCATCCAGCACGATCAGCTTTGGCAGCCGATAGATCGCGCGCGCCAGCCCGATCCGCTGGATTTGTCCACCCGACAGCGGCTGGTCGGGGATGCCGACCCGGGTGGCATAGCCATCCGGCATGCCCAGGATCAGATCATGCACGCCCGCGGCGCGCGCCGCCGCAAAGATATCGTCTTCGGTTGGTTTCGCCTCGAACCGTGAAATGTTTTCGGCAATCGTTCCGGGCATCATCTCCACGTGCTGTGGCAGATAGCCGATATAACGGCCCAGCTCGTCCGGGTCCCATTGTTCAAGGGTCGCGCCGTCCATCCGCACCTCGCCCGCATCGGGCCGCCAGGTTCCGACCAGAACCCGCGCCAGGCTGGACTTGCCCGCCGCGCTGTTGCCGATCACACCCAGCACATCGCCGGGGTTCAGTTCAAAACTGACCTGATCCAGAATCCGGGTGCGCCCCTGCTGGGCGCCGCCGGGCATCAGCCGGGTCACCGCGTTCAGCCGCACCGCGCCGGTGGGCTGCGGCAGCGACACGCGTTCCTTGTCGGCCGGAACCAACGCAAATGTTTCGCTCAGGCGCTTGTGGGCCTCAAAAGCCCGGCCAATGCTGCGCCATTGCGCAATGACCTGATCCACCGGCGCCAGCGCGCGTCCGGCAAGGATCGAGGTGCCGACAATCATGCCGGCCGAGATCTGCTGGTTCAGCGCCAGATAGGCGCCACCCGTCAGCAGCATCGACTGCAACAACAGGCGGAAGGAGCGCGAGAAGGACGAGAACATATCCGACCGGTCGCCGCCTTTCTGGCTCTGGGTCAGGCCGGCATCATGCATCATCCGCCAGCGGTCCGCGATGGCGCCACGCATCCCCAGCGCGCGCACGGTTTCGGCGTTGCGCAGACACTGGTTCGAAAAATTCCGCTCCATGCCTTCGTATTGCAGGGCCTGTGCCACCACATGCCGGGTGGCCCACTGGTTCAGCAGCGCAATCGCCGTGACCACGGCGGCCCCAGCCAGCGTCAGGTATCCCAGCCAGGGATGGATGAAAAACACCACAACCAGAAAGATCGGAATCCACGGCACATCAAACAGACCGCGAATGGCCGGACCGGACAGAAAGCCGCGCATGATCTCCAGGTCGCGCAGCGCATTGCCGCCCTTGAAGGCGGGATCGCCTTCGCGTTCCAGCAGCTGGCGGAAGGCCAGTTCGCCGGTCATCTCGTCAAACCGGTACGCCGCGCGGGACAACAGCCGCGAGCGCATGAATTCATAGATGCCCAGAAATCCGTAAAGCGTGACAACAATGATGAACAGGCCAACCAGCGTGGGCACCGATCCGCTGGACAGCACCCGGTCATAGATCTGCAACATATAAAGCGGGCCGGTCAGCATCAGCAGGTTGATCGCCGCGCTGAACAGGCCAGCATGCACAAAACTGCGCTGCAGCTTCTTCAGGGCTTCACCGTAGGGAGAGGTAATCTCGCTGATCTGTCCCAATTATCGCTCCTCTTCGCGCGCGCCCGCGACTTGCCATTTTTGCCGGATTCCGGCCCCTTCTCATGATCAGCCAAATAAGGCGAAAAGGCGGACGTATTTCGGGCATTGTTCTGCGAGACGCAACCCTCGCTTTCACAGCGGGCAGGTGTCGGCATGTTTCCGCATAGCCGCCAAGTATACCCGCCCCGCGAAACCTGCGGCTCTCGGGCGGCGTCCCTGTTATCTTATATTATATTTCTTCCCCTCACACCCTTTTGGCCACGCGCGTTGGCATGGCCGGAACACAAGAAGGCCGACAGTCAGAAACAATCGGCCCTTGTGGATGGATCGGGGGGTGGGTCAGGCCGTCTTGCGACGACGGCGCAGAGCGGCAAGACCACCAAGGCTGGTGATCAGCAACAAGCCGGCCGCAGGCAACGGCACGGGCGGCGGCGTGTCACCAGACGGGTCTTCGGTTCCGCCAAATTCATAACTGCCGTCACCGGAATTCGAGACGCTTGCAATCTTGAGCGCATGGCTGTCCATGACGAAGGTGTCGATCACGCCCGCAAATGTCAGCGTAAAGCCGAAAATATCTGTTGTTCCGGCCTGGACGCCGTTTGACGCGCCACCCGAACCGCTGGCGCAGGAATTTCCGGAGAAGGCACACAGCTCGACAACCCCGTTGAACCCGGGAATGAACCCGGCCCCGACACCCCAGTCGACACCGTCCGCGTTTCCATCGGTCGCGCCGTTGATCGTCGCATCAGGGTCTGTTGCAAAGCCAATCGCAGAAATCCGGCTGGTGCCGTCCGTCGACGTGTTGCTCAGGCTGACCGTGAATGCCGCGAAGGTGTTGGAACCGTCATTGGTGAAGCTGTCGAGGGTGAACGCGGCTGTTGCGCTCAGATCGACGGACGGAGTGTTGCCGCTGTCCGGACAGGGATCGCCAGCAAGACAGGTGTAGCTTATGTTGACGGTGTTTCCGACTTCGGATGCATTCAGGGTTGCAGCAGCAACAGGGCTGGCAAAAGAAAGCCCTGCAATTATGAGCGCCGCACCCAGCGTCTGACCTTGATACCCAAACATTACAATTACTCCAGAAAACAAGAAACCTACACGGCAGGACATCCCACCCGTTTCCGGCATAGAGGCTGCCATATTTAAAAGCCTGAATGCTTTTACAGGCGATCCACCGCCGTATTAGCAGCACTGTCGGGCCAATGCGCCTGCGAGCACCCACATTGTTGACGGAACCTCAACAATCAGCCCAGCGGTGCACCGTATTTGATGTTGCGCTCGTGCCGCTCGACGGCCTTTTCCACCGAATTGTAATGGCTCAGCACGCCCCCCTCCAGCACCGCGCCGGAATCACAGACCCGTTTCACATCCCCCATCGAATGGGACACGAACACCGCGCCGCTATGTTGCAGCCGGTCCAGGAACAGCGCTTCGCTTTTCTCTTTGAACGCGGCGTCGCCGACGGCGGTGACCTCGTCCACCAGATAGGTGTCGAAATGGATGCCCATCGAACAGGAAAACCCCAGCCGCGACCGCATCCCCGAGGAATAGGTATGCACGGGTTCATGAAAATGCGGCCCCAATTCAGAGAAATCGGCGACGAAATCCAGCAGTTCCTCGGTATCCACCCCGTAAACCCGCGCCAGGAAGCGCGCGTTCTGTGCGCCGCTCAGGTCGCGGTGGAAACTGCCCTGGAACCCCACCGGCCAGGACACCGAACCGGTGGTCACGACCCGCCCCGAGTCCGGCTGGATCGCGCCGGCGATGATCTGCAACAGGGTCGATTTCCCGGCCCCGTTGCGCCCCAGCAGCCCAACCGATTTGCCCCGCGGCACCGAGAGCGAGACATTGTTGGCGACAACCTTGGTCGAGTCTTTGAGCTGAAAGACCTTGGAGACGTTTTCGAGCCGGAGCATGGCTTAGCGACGGTCCTTCAGGCTGTAATAGATCAGGGTCAGGATGGTCCAGGACCCGAACAGGATCAGCGCCACCACCGCCAGCAGGATTTCGCGCTGCGGATATTGCGGCGTTTCGGCCAGGGTCGGGCGCACATAGGCCGCCAGATAGCGGCTTTGGCGGCGGGCCTCGGCGACGGCGGTGTCATAGGCCGACAGGGCCGAGATATAGGCCTCCTGTGCAAAGGCCAGATCCACCTGCAGCACTTCGAACCGGCCCACCAGATCGGCATAAGCCTCGGTGGCGTCGCTGCCCCCGACGCCCAGCTTGCGGCGTTCCTCGTCGATGCGGTTCTGGATCACCACGGTCTTGCGTTCGGCCAGCTCGACCCTTGGATCGTTGTCGCGGGCGGTTTCGGTCAGCAGGTCCAGCTCGATCAGGGTTTCCGCCAGCTGCGCCTGCAGGGAATTCAGCAGGCCCATCTGGCCCTGAATGTCCGCCGTGGGATCGACGATCTGGGTCTGGTTGCGGAACAGCGTCAGCGCCTGGCGCGCATCTTTCAGACGGCTCACCGCCAGGTCCAGCTCTTCCTTGGCATAGCGCGTCACGTCCCCCCGGGCCAGGGCGGACAAATCGTTGATCATCTGGCTGGAGCGGTCAAAAATCTGCTGCGCGATGGCGCGGCTGTCATCGGGATCAAAGCTGCGCACCTCGACCTCGATCAGCCCGGTGCCGGGGTCATAGACGATGCGCACCATGCGCAGCCAGTAATCGACCAGATCCTCGATGCTGGCGTCTTCAGGCAGGCGGAACACCGGGTCGTTTTCGGGTTTCAGATAGATCTGGTGCAGGCCCAGGCTGACGTCGATTGCCTGCACCAGTTCCTGGCTCTGGATGAATTCATAAAGGATATCGGTATCGGACGAACTGGAACCCGAGATATTGGTCAGCCCGCCCAACAGTTCAAACGCCGATCCGGTTTCTTCGCTGCGCACGCTGAACCCGACCTTGGAGGCATATTGATCCGCCGCGCGGGTATACAGGTAATACCCCGCCCCGCCCGTGGGCACGACGACCATCAGCAGGAAAAACAGCACCATCATCCAGTGACGCAGCTGCATCCGGGCGGGTTTGGCCGCCGGGGCAACCTCGATCACCCGCACCTTGGGCTTGGCGGGTTTGGCGGGTTTGGACGCCTGTTGTGCCGGTTTTGATGCCTGCGCGGGTTTGGGCTGTGTTACTTCGCCTGCCACGGGTAATCCGATCTTTAATTTTGTAGATAAACCTCTATCCTAACTTAAAGGTTCAGACCATCCTGATCCAGTTCCATCAAGAGGTCACGGCGATGGGCTTTCCCGCAGCGCAGCATAGTGGACGGCGACGGTTTCGCGCCTTTCGTGCCATTGGCGCGCTGATGCTGCGCGAAATGGCCTCAACCTATGGCCGCTCTCCTGGTGGCTATGTGTGGATGATCCTGGAACCGGCGGCCGGTCTGGCCTTGCTGAGCTTTGTTTTCGGGCTGATGCTGCGTTCGCCGCCGCTGGGCACGAATTTCCCGTATTTCTTTGCCGGCGGGCTGTTGCCTTTCACGTTTTACACCACGATTTCGATGCAGATCAGCAAATCGCTGAATTATTCGCGCCCGTTCCTGGCCTATCCGGCGGTGACCTTTCTGGATGCGCTGCTGGCGCGGTTCCTGCTGAACGCGCTGACGCAGATGCTGGTGATGGTGGTGGTGGTTGCCGGAATCGTGCTGGTGTACGACCTGCGCCCGATCATGGACTGGAGCGCGATCTTTCTGGCCATGGCGATGCTGTTCGCGCTGACCATCTCTATCGGCGTGATGAACTGCTTCCTGTTTGGCATGTTCCCGTTGTGGGAACGGTTATGGACGGTGGTGAACCGGCCGATGTTCGTGCTGTCGGGGGTGCTGCATATCCCGGAAAACGTGCCGATGCGGTTTCGCGATTATTACATGCTGAACCCGATTGCCCATATCACCAGCCAGATGCGCAAAGGGTTTTTTGCCACCTACGAGGCGTCTTATGTCAATCCGACCTATGTCTTTATCATTTCGTTTGTGCTGCTCAGCCTTGGATTGCTGTTCCTGCTGAAGAACCATAAGGATATCGCCCTGAAATAGGGTCGGTTGCGGACAAGGGGGCCAGACATGTTTGCGCGGGTGTCCCGATATGCCGGGATCGGATGGCGGTTCCTGTTTCCGGACCGGGCGGCGCGGAGCTATATCCGCGTGCTGCGCGACAGCGCGCTGTTTGACCGGGCGTTCTATTTCGGCTCTAACCCGCGGCTGCGCCGCCTGTTCCGGCTGGCGCCCGAACGCCATTATGTGCTGTTCGGCGAAGCGGCGGGCCTGTGTCCGAACCCCGGATTTTCACCGCGCGCCTATCTGTATCACAACCCCGACCTGGCCGCGACCGGAGTACAGCCGCTGTTGCATTACATCGAGACCGGGCGCGACCAGGGCCGCACCGTGCTGCAGGCGGGCGATGTGCCTGCCGTGCTGCCCCTGCCCGCGATCCGCCCCGATGATGCGCCCGATCCGCGCGCGCCGGTGGCGGTGGTGATCCACCTGTTCTATCCCGAGATGTGGGCAGAATTCGCCGCCGCGCTGGCGGCCCAGCGGTTTGCCTTTGACCTTTACGTGACCACCAGCGTGCCGGGCGATGACAGCGCCGCGCTGGCCGCGCGCATCACCGCCGAATTCCCCGCCGCGCGGGTCTGGAACATGCCCAATCACGGGCGCGATATCTTTCCGTTTGTGCATCTGGCCGGGTCCGGCGTGCTGGCGGGGTATCGCGCAATCTGCAAGCTGCACAGCAAGAAATCCCCGCATCGCGATGACGGGCCGGACTGGCGTGCCGCGCTGATCGGCGGCATCCTGGGCGCGCCCGACCAGACCGCGGCGCGGCTGGCGGCGTTCCTGGCACAGGACACCGCCGGGATCTGGGTCGCGGACGGGCATCACATGACGGGCGATGACTGGTGGGGCGTCAACCGGACCTGTGCGGCGGCGCTGCTGGCGCGGGGCGGGATCACGCTCCCTGCCCGGCCGCTGAGCTTTCCGGCCGGGTCGATCTACTGGATCAAACCCGCCGTGCTGGACCGGCTGACAACGCTGCGCCTGACGGCTGCCGATTTCGAACCGGAACAGGCGCTGGTGGATGGCACCACCGCCCACGCGGTGGAGCGGATCATGGGATACCTGGCCGAAGCGGGCGGGGCGCGCGTGGTGGAAAGCCGCGATCTGGATCAGAATTAGCCTGTGGTGTTTTGCGCCGGTTTGGCGCATAGCCAGCAGGTAAATAGTGATGACCCCGAGCATTCCCGGACCTTTATGGCCAGACTTTTCCTTCATATCGGTGCCCACAAGACCGGCACCTCGCATCTGCAGCACCTGTTCCATCTCAACCGGAAACGCCTGGCGCAGGCGGGTGTGATCTATCCCGATATCGGCCCGAACGATGCCCATCACGCGCTGGCGGCGCTCTGGATGGATGTACCCGGTGTGCCCGAACAGTTTTATGCCCGCCACAGCCCCGAGGCGCTGTGGGACAATCTGGTGCGCGCCCATGCAACCGGACCCGGCACCGTGTTCCTGTCGGCCGAGAATTTTTCGCGCGGCTTCCCGGATGTGGTGGATATCCCCGATCTGGCCCGGCGGCTCTCGGCCTTTGACGAGGTGCGGGTGATCTATACCATGCGCCAGCAGGCGCCGCTGGTGCAGTCGCTGTGGCTGCAGGTGGCGAAAACCACCAAGGTGCTGGGGCTGCACGCCTATATCCGCCGCGCGCTGGAAACCGGGCTGAGCGGCGGCGTGCGGATTGATCACGACGGGATCTATGAATGGCTGTTGCAGGGGTTTTCCCCGGATCAGATCATCCTGCAGGATTACGCCCAAATGCGCCGCGCGCCCGGCGGCGTCGGACAGGTGTTCCTGGACCTGATGGGCTGTGATCTGCGCGCCGATGATCTGGTCCAGCCGCCGCAGGACAAATCCAACATCTCGCCCGATCCGCTGGCGTTTCTGACCGCCACCCAGATCGTCGAAAACGCGGTGCCGCCCGCCGATCTGGTGGCGCTGGTCGATACGGTCCTGCACGCGAACCTGCCCGATCAGCCCCGCTCGATCCTGCTGTGGAGCGAATATACCCGCTTTTACAAGCAATATGCCCCGCGCAACGCGATGCTGGTCGAACGGGTGCAGCCCTGGCAGCCCGGTTTTACCTTCGAAGACCCGGCGCCGTCCCCCGACATGCTCTATCGCGCCGATCTGGGCGAAGAGGTCTGGAGCCGGATTGCCGCCGCGCTGTATGCCCGGCAAAAACCAAAACCCGATTCAACCTGGCGGCGCCTGTCCCGCTCCGGCAGCCGCTCGGGCGGCTGAACCGCTCCGCTTTTAATCGAATCCCGCGCTCATTCCTTGGTTTTGCCGCGAAGGGATCGTGCCCGGTCCCTGCCCGCCTGACAGGTCTTGGTCACGCGTGGGGGCGCGGGAACGGGGCATGAAACGTGGGGTTGTTAACATTTGTCCAGACAGTCTGGACCGAAGCTATATCCGTGTCCGGACAGGTGGCACGATTTGACATCGCGGATGGCGATCTGCTGATCCACGATCCGGCCAGCGGCCAGCTGCTGCGCGCCGGTCTGGATGCCGGACCGCTGGCGCTGAGTGATTTCACCAGCTTGTCGCTGGGCGCGGCAGGCGGTCAGACAGACGTGGTTCTGGACGGGCAGAGCTATGCGCTCGACACCGCCACGCTGACCCGGCTGAGCCAGGGCTATGACAGCGCGTCGGCCTATCTGGACGGCACCGGGTTTGCCGGGCATCTGGTGACCCTGCACAGCCACACCACCGCCAGCGGCACCTTTGTTTTTGCCGCCCGCGCTGCGGGCAGCGGGCTGGAGGTGCTGCGCCTCGGGGCCAATGGCACGCTTGATCCGGTGGCCACGGTTTCGGACACGCCCGCGCGCTATCTGGAAGGCGTCACCGCCATGGCCAGCCTGACGGTGGGCACCACCAGCTATCTGGCGGCGGCGGGCGGGCGCGATGACGGGCTGAGCCTGTTTGCGATCGCTGATGACGGCACGCTCAGCCTGACCGCATCGTTCGGCTTTGATCAATCCCTGCCCATCGACCGGCCCAGCGGCCTGCGCGCGGTCGAGCTGGACGGGCACAGCTATCTGGTGCTGGCCTCTTACGGGACCTCCTCGCTCAGCGTGCTGGAGGTGATGGCGGATGGCAGCCTGGCGTTTCGCGATCAGGTCAATGACGATCTGAGCACCCGGTTCGACGGCGCCTCGGCGCTGGATACGATCACGGTGGATGGTCAGGTCTTTGTGTCCGTGGCCGGGAATGATGGCGGGCTGTCGCTGTTCCAGATGTTGCCGGGCGGGCATCTGGTGCATCGCGAAACCCTGATCGACGATCTGACGCTGGCGCTGGACGGGGTGCATCAGCTGCGCTTTGTGCAGCAGGATGGCCGGGTCGAATTGCTGGCCCTGTCGGCGGGCGATGCCGGGCTGACCCGGCTGGCGCTGGACCTGGACCAGATCGGGGTCACCGGCACCATCGGCACCGGCGCGGATGATGTGCTGATCGACGGGGCCGGCAGCGATATCATGACCGGCGGCGCGGGCGCGGATATCTTTGTGTTCCGCCCGGATGGGGCCGAGGATACGATCACCGATTTCAACACCGCCGAAGACCAGATCGACCTGTCCGCCTTTGCGGGCCCCGATCAGTCCGACACGCTGAGCATTGCCCTGGTCACAGGTGGTGCCGTGCTGAGCTGGGGCACCGAAACCCTCTTAATAGAGACACATAACGGCGCAACCCCGACCCTGGCCGTGCTGGAGGCCAGCCTGATCACCGGCACCAGCCGGGTTGTCATGCCCGATCCTGATCCAACGCCTGATCCAGACCCCGATCCGGACCCGGAGCCCGACCCTGATCCAGAACCGAACCCCGATCCAGAGCCCGACCCGGACCCCGATCCGGAGCCAGAGCCGGGCGACGACACGAACAATATCTTCACCTGGCAGGCCGGGGCCGACACGCTGGACGGCGGGGCCGGGTTCGACACGGTCGATTACAGCGATGCCGATACCGGCACCTTCGCCAGCCTGGCTGATGAGCGGCGCAATGGCGGGGCCGCCACCGATGATGTCCTGCTGAACATCGAAGCGCTGACCGGCACCCGGTTCAACGACAAGCTGTGGGGCGATGCCAATTCCAACACCCTGACCGGGCTGGGCGGCAAGGACCGGCTTTATGGCGAGGCGGGCAATGACTGGCTGCTGCCCGGGACGGGGGATGATTATGCCGATGGCGGCGCCGGGATCGACATGGTCAGCTATGCCGACCTGGACAGCAAGGTCTCGGTCAACCTGGAAACCGGCAGCGCCACGTCAGAGGGCTGGACTGATCAGCTGTTCAATATCGAGCAGGTGACCGGCACGATCTATGCCGATTACATCGTCGGTGATGCGGGCAACAACCGGATCCGGGGCCTGGGCGATTACGACTGGCTGGTCGGCTCGGACGGGGCCGACTCATACGATGGCGGCTCCGGGCGCGACATGATCTCGTATATCTATTCCGACACGCCGGTGACGCTGGACCTGGGTCTGGGCATCGGGCTGGCGGGTCAAGCGGCGGGCGACAGCTATGTCAGCATCGAACGGGTCACCGGCTCGGTCTACGAAGACCTGATCATCGGCGGCGGCGGCGAAGAGGATTTTCGCGGACTGGGTGGCTATGACTGGTTTTACGGATCGGGCGGCGGGCGCGACCGCTATGACGGCGGATCGGGCAAGGATACGGTCAGCTATGCCTATTCCGCCGAAGGGGTCAGCGCCAGCCTGATGGCCGGGTCCGGGTCCTTAGGCGATGCGAATCTCGATCTTTATACCGCGATCGAGAACCTGGCCGGGACCAGCTATGACGACGTGCTGATCGGCGATGATGGCCGCAACCGTCTGCGCGGCATGCATGGGCGCGACTCGTTGTTTGGCAATGGCGGGGTCGACCGGCTGACCGGCGGTGGCAGCGACGATTACCTGGATGGCGGCGATGGTTGGGATTACGCGCTGTTCAAGGGCAACCGGGATGAATACCGGATCACCCATTCCGGCGCGTTCACCTATGTGGACCTGATTGCGCCCGGCGGCGAAGGCACCGACACCCTGATCAATATCGAAGGGATCGAATTCGCCGACGGGCTGTTTTACCTCTGATCAGGCGCCCGGGTCGAATGCCGGGTCGGCCTCCGGTTCAGGCAGCGCATAAGGCGGCAGCGTCACCATGCCGTCCTGCGTCACCGTCACCGGGGTCGGAAACAGGGTCTGTTGCGGGGCGCGTGCGCCATGCGGCAGGATCACCGTCACATACAGCACCCCGTCGCGCCGCTCCACATCCGAGGCCAGCCAGTCACAGCCGGTCTCGGCCTGCCGCCGCCGCCCGCCTTCAGGAATATCGGAAAAATCCAGCCCCACCCCGTTCAGCGTCAGGCAGGCGCCCGCAACTGAAAGGGTCAGCTGATCGTCACGGCGCATCGGCGCAAACGTTATATGCATGATCTCTCCTTCTCAGACCCAGCGGCCGACGGCCAGGGTGGTTATGGTCCGGCTCTGCGCGGCCAGCGCCTGGGCGGCAAACACCGTCACCCCGGCGGCTGACACCGCCGAGGAGGCCCCGGCCGAACACCATTCGGCATCGGCCTGGATATTGGCCTGCACATGCGGGGCGTCGGAAAACGCCGCCGGATAGACCCAGGTCCCGAAATCGACCGTGGAGCGATGCAGCGCGCCGATTGGCGTGGTGCTGACCGAAACGCTGCGCGTGATCTGGCAGATCTGGGTGCCATCGGCGAAGCGCACGTAATCGCCATTGGTGTTGCTGCCCCGCTCGATCACGCCGCCGCTGGGCACACCGCTGGTCATTTCCACCGCGTCCAGCAGGTTCGCCGTGCCATACAGCCGGTTGGGGTCGCCCCAACTGGCCCCGGTATCGGCGCTGCCCCAGACAATCGGCGTGTTCTGCTGAAAAAAGATCCGCTTGATCGAATAGCTGCCTTCGCTGACCCGGCGGTTCAGCGTCAAGAACGGGTTATAGCGGCAATTGGGATGCGGAAAGGTGGCGTTGTCGGCATTGCTGCCCGCGCCGGAATAAAACCCGGTCGGCAGCGGCCCGTCGCCGGTGTCCAGACGGGTCTGGATGCCATCGGTCGCCCCCAGGCCAAAGGCATTCACCGGCAACAGCCGCCCCGGCGTGTCATCCAGCGCATCCGCCTGCACCGCCGTGCCCGTCACCGGCACGTCCAGTTCCAGCGCGGCAGGGTCCAGCCGCAGCGCCTCGGTCCAACTGGTGCCGTTGTCGCTGACCTTGATGGAAAACGCGGTGTCCCCCGCCAGCCCCATTTCCGCATGTCCGGTCCAGTTCGACTGGAACAGCAGGCTGGCCGTGTCCCCGGCCCCGGCCTTGTTCACCTTGACCTGATGACCGGCCCCGGCATGGCTGAACAGGCTGGCCTGCGATGCCACCGCCAGCCGGTTCACATCATCCGCCGTGGTGGCAATGCCTACCTGATCCAGGTTCTGCAACAGCGGCAGATCGGGCTGCCAGGCGGCGCCGTCAAACACGAACGCGCCGCCGCTGGCATGGTCATAGACCCGCCAGCCCTGTTGCGCGGCAATAAACTGCCACGCGGTGCCGGTCCACAGAGCCAACAGATCGGGCTGACCGGCCCAGTCCAGCAGCGGCGCCGGACCCAGCGCATACATGTCACCGGGTGCCGGCGCGGTGGGCGGCGTTTCGGCCCCCATGCCCAGCACGGTCATCTGCACCAGCGCATCCAGCCGCTGCAGCGCCTCGTTATGGGTGACGTGTTTCTGAGCCTGCGAAGGTTGCAGATAAGGCAGTTCCAGCCGGGGCGAAATGTCGGACATAGGGGCGCATCCTGATGTGATGAAGTCGGGCAGGACTGTTGCCGGGATGGGTCAAGAAACCCCGAACCGCCCGTGCGCCGCTTTGCCGGTTTGCGCAACACCCCGGCCCCGAAAAGCGGGTTTTGCCCTGTATCAGAGCCTGTTCAGCAAGCACGCCAGATACAGCGCCACCGTGCCCGACCGGCTTTGTCGCCACACGCCGCTGTCGCGCAGGGCACGCAATCGTGCCCGGACCGGCCCGCTGCGCGCGGCGCGATAGTGGGCCAGCACCTGTTGCGCCTCGGGCGTGAACCGGTGCGCGGGCCCCGCCAACGCCGCCAGCCCGGTCTCGTTCCAGTCGCGAAACCGCCCGTTCAACAGCGCCAATATGCGCGACAGCCGCGCCGCCGAGGACAGGTTCGCGCCGATCAGGTTGTCGTCATGCTGGCGATAGATCAGCGCCGGTTCCGGATCGCGCAGCACCTGCCCGCCACAGCCGGTGATCAGTTGGTAAAGCCACCAGTCATGCGCCACCGGGTCGCTGGCCTCGCCCGCCGCCCCGCCCGCCAGGTCCAGCGCGGCCCGGTTCAGCACCATCGTGTTGCCGCCGCCAATCGACTGCACCAGCGCATTGCGGAACGCCGGATCATGGGGAAACACCGGGGACGGCCCCAGTTCTTTCAGCTGTTCATCGCCAATCATCGTGCGCGCGCAGTAAAGCGCGGGGATATCGCCGGGCACCGTGGCCAGCAGCGCCACCGCCCGCGCCAGCCGCTGCGGATACCAGACATCGTCCTGATCCGACAGCGCCGCATAAGGCACATGCGCCGGGACCGCCTGTAACAGCGACAGGAAATTGCGCGCAAACCCGCGCCCCGGACCGGCGCGCCGGGTGATCGTGTGGCCCGGATGGGCGGCGGCAAACGCGTCCAGAATTTCGGGGCCCGCATCGTCCGATCCGTCATCCGAGACCAGCAACGACCAGTTTGCGTGGCTCTGGGCCGCGTAGCTGTCCAGCTGGGCGCGCAGATAGGGCGCGCCCTGATACAGCCCCAGCAGGATACAGACCTCGGGGTCCCCATCAGGTGTCAGATCAGGATCGTCCGGCATCACGGTGCCGCTGCGCCTTCATCGTCAGGGTCAGCGCGGCCTGAAGCTTTTCGATTGTGCCCGCATCGAACCCCGGCGCCTCTGCGGCGGGCGGGGCTTCGTCAAACGCCTGCCCGTCCAGATATTGCTCGGACAGCTTGCGGTTGGACTCGCGGAAATGCGCGGCAATCTCTTCGGCGGTGGCCCGGTCCAGGAATTTGGCCGGCGCGTCCTGGCCCATCGGCACCAGCGTGTTCTTGATCCGCGCCATCAGCTTGCGGATCTCGGCCCGGCTGAACCGCATGTCACGCGCCGCCAGCGCGCCCGCATACAGGATCTGCAAGGTTTCGCGCCCGACCCGTTCGTTGACCCGCTGGGGCACGCCCGCATAGTCAAACAGGACCTGCGGATCGATCCCCGCCGCCGCGCTGACGGCGGCAACAGAATCAAACCCCTGATGTTTCAGATAAGGCAGCACGCGGGTTTTTCCGAACGGCTGGCTCCAGCTTTCAGCGACCGCATGGTAATCCAACCGGGGATGATCCAGATAGCGTTCGACAAAATCGCCAAACGCGCCGGGGGTGCCGCCGCTTTTGATGTTTTCCACATAGAGCGCCTCCAGATAAGGCGCTTGCGGGCGGGCCACCAGGATCGGCACAACCGGCATCTCCAGATGCGCGCCCAGCTCGGCGAACCGCGCGATGATATCCCCGGTTTCGCGATAGGCTGACAGCGCCTCGCAGGACAGGAACACATGCGCGCAGTCCTGTGCGGCCAGTTCCTGTTTCAACGCGTCCCAGCCGCCGCGCCCGGGATGAAACCGGGGATCGTTCTTGATCTCGTAGACCAGGTGATGATGCGAGCCGATCGTGTTGCGCCCCGATACCGGGTAAAGCACCCCGAACCGCGACAGCAACGTGTCCGCGTTCTGGGAAAAGAACCGCTGCACCGAGCTGGAGCCGGTCTTGTGCGTTCCGATATGGATGAAAAGCGTCATGACCTGGTGCTGCGCTCGCTCCTGACCTCAAGACCGGGCATAGACATCCTCGTAGCGGATGATGTCATCTTCGCCCAGATAGGACCCGGTCTGAACCTCGATCAGAACCATGTCCACCTTGCCGGGGTTTTCCATCCGGTGCACGGCGCCCAGCGGAATATAGACCGACTGGTTTTCACTGATCAGCTTGACCTCGTCATCCACCGTGACCCGCGCGGTGCCCTCGACCACGATCCAGTGTTCGGACCGGTGATGGTGGCTTTGCAGGCTCAGCGCGGCACCGGGATGCACGACGATGCGCTTGACCTGGAACCGGGTGCCGATCACCAGGCTTTCGAACCAGCCCCAGGGCCGGTGATCCTTGGGAAAGGCTTCGGCCTGTTTGACCTGTTTCGCCTTCAGCTCGGCCACCGCGATTTTCACATCCTGCGACCGGTTGGCATCCGCGATCAGCACCGCGTCGGGCATGGCCACGGCCACGATATCCTTCAGCCCGATGCCGACCAGCTCGACCCGCTCGTCTTCGGAGCGCAACAGCGTGTCTTCGCAATCAATCGCCGTGGCCGGCCCCGACAGGGAAACGCCATTCTGATCTGGCCCCATCTGGCTGCGCACCGCGGCCCAATCCCCCAGATCGGACCAGTCCCCGGCAAACGGCATCACCGACAGGTTGTCGGCCTTTTCCATGATCGCGTAATCGATCGAGATATCCTCGGCCGCGCTCCACGGCTCGGCGGCCAGCCGGGTAAAGCCCAGATCGGTTGCCGCCGCGTCCACCGCGGCGCTGACAGTTTCAAACATCTCGGGCGCATGGGCGCGGAACGCCTCCAGAATGGTGCGCGCGCTGAACAGGAAAATCCCCGCGTTCCACAGGTAATTGCCCGCCGCCAGCATCTCGGTCGCGCGCGCGGCATCGGGTTTCTCGACAAACCGCGCCAGCGGCTGCGGCGCACCCTCGGGCGCGCCCGTTCCGGTCGCAACCTCCAGATAGCCATAGCCGGTTTCCGGGCGGGTCGGCGTGATGCCGAATGTCACCAGATCCCCGGCCAGCGCGCGCGGCAGGGCGGCAGCCACGGTGGCCTGGAACGCCGCCGCATCCGGGATCACGTGATCCGACGGGGCCACCAGCATCACCGCATCCGCGTCCCGCGCGCTCAGCCACAGGGCGGCGGCCAGCACGGCAGGCGCGGTGTTGCGTCCTTCGGGTTCGATCAGGATGCCGCCGGGCTGGCTGTGAATGGCGGCCATCTGTTCCACCACGATAAAGCGGAACGCATCATTGGTCAGGATCAGCGGCGCGGCATAAGCCTCGCCACTCAGCCGCGCAACGCTGCTTTGAAACAGGGTCTGATCCCCGATCAGGTTGGAAAACTGTTTGGGATAGCTTTTGCGCGACAGCGGCCACAGACGGGTGCCGGACCCACCGCTCAGAATAACCGGGAAAATTTTCATGCCTGCATCCCTTTTGGAGAATGAATATATGCAGACCCTCTTACAGGGCCCGCCACGAAATACGCCGATCCGTTCCCGGCCCGCAGCTATTCAAAAAGCGTGTCAACTGCATCAAAAAAGGCTTCCGAAATAACATCCGGCTGAAATTTGCCCAGCACATCGGCGTCAAACCGGCTGCTGGTGCCGTCCAGGCAGCCGGTCATCGCGTTCAGCAACCCATCCGGATCGTCTGCGTCAAAACACATCGCCCCGGCGTTCTTCAACTGATCCGAGACCCGGCCTTCGGGCATCAGATAGGGTTTGCGGAACGTGGCCGCCATGAAGGCCGCCCCGGAATTCAGCGTTTCCTGATACGGCAGCACGATCACATCCGCGCCCCGGTGCAGATACTGGATTTCATGGTCATGGACCTTGCGCAGCAACAGGCGCACATCCGGGTCCGTGCTCCAGCGCATGTCCAACTGCCGCGCCACTGCGGTGTCGGTCGGAATGCCGCCCACCAGGGCGGCCACCGGGCGCGATGTGGACTGGCGCAGCCGGTCGAACTGTTCCAGGAAATAGCCGATATTCTTGTATTCCTGGATCGAGCCGAAAAAGCCGAACACAAACGCGTCTTCCGGCAATCCGAACCGGGCCCGCGCCGCGACCGGCGTGACACTGTCCAGGATGGTGCCGCAATAGGTCATGTGCGGCACGACAAAGCTTTTGGGTGCGGGGCGGGAAAACGCCTTTTCCAAAAGCGGCACATGGCTGTCTTCCATGACATGGATGGCGTCGAATTCTTCGAACACCCAGCGCCGCAGCTCCATGAACAAATCCGGATAGACATTGCCATGCGGGAACACGTTATGGGCGGTCCACAACAGCTTGGCCCCGGTCCGGTCGCGGAACCGCAGGATCTGCTCCTGCGCCGTGGCCAGACGCTGTTCAGCTTCGACCCGCGAGCGCGCGCCCTGAAAGATCGACGCAAACCAATGCGCATGCAACAGCACCGGCCCCGGCCAGGCGATGTTTTCCAGATCACCCGGGGTGCGCGCGCCGACAACCGCATAGCGGCGCCCGGCGGCGGCCCGATACAGCAGCAGCTGGTATTTGTTGGCCCAGGTCGTCGGCATCGCCACGATCAACCCCGGCGGTGCCCCGGTCGGGTCCGGCACGGTGGCCTCCAGATTGACAAAGCTCTCGGACAGGATTCGCCCGGCCTGTCCCGAAGCGGGCACGGGAATGGGAATGGCCATCAGCGCGCCCTCCGGTTTTGCGCATGCCGTTCACGGGCAACGGCATAGATTTCATCGTAACGCTCGACCGTCCGGGTCCAGACCCGTTCCTGCAAAACCCAGGCGCGGGCGCGCTCGGTGCGCGCACGCAGCGCCTCCGGGTCGGCCAGCTGATCCTTGATCATCTGCATCAGCGCCGGGACATCCCCGGCCGGGAACGTCGCCGCCCATTCGCCGGAATTTCCGGCGATCTCGGCGGTGACCGGGCGTTCGGACATGATCACCGGCACCCCCTGCGACATCGCCTCGAACGGTTTCAGCGGGGTGACATAATCAGATGCGAAATCTTCGATCCGGGGCACGACAAACAGGTTGATCACCCGGTACCAGGCGCGGATTTCGGTGTGATCCACATTGCCCGGCATGATCACCCGGCGCGCCAGCTTGCGCTTGTCGACCTCGGCTTTGATCTTCTTCCATTCCGGGCCGTCCCCGACCATCACCAGATACAGATCATGGCCCTCGGCAATCAGCCGCGTGAACGCATCCAGCAGCAGAATATGCCCCTCGCGCAGCGAGAAGTTCGAGATATAGCCCAGCGTTATCTTCCCCGAAATCCCGTGCTGATCGCGCAGCCGGGCCACCGGGCCCAGGCCGATCTGTTCGTGGAATTCTTCGGAGATCGAGTTGGGCACGAAGAACAGCTTTTCTTCGGGCACACCGCGGCTTTTCAGGTTGTCCACCATCGCGCGCGAAATCGTGGCCACCGTATCGGCCGCCGCCATACAGCGGTTTTCCTGCGCCTCGCGCAGCATCGTGATGCTGTCGCCCATCTGCACCGCCGTGATCGGCCGCCAGGTATGTTCGTGGAACGAGCGCACCTCGTAAACGAAAGGCAGGTCGTTGGCCTCGGCCAGCGCAATGCCCTTGAGCGCGTTTTCATAGCCCCGGAACCCCGACGCCGCATGGATCAGCGAACAGCGGTGTTTGCGCAGCACCCGATTGTGCATCGAGGTTTCGAACTGCAACGTATCCGCCGGCGCGATGCCGCGCCCGGAAAACTGCGGGAACACCAGGTAATTGGCCGCCACCCCGTTGCGCACCACTTCGACGATCCCGTCGCTGTCGCTGACATCCTCGGCGCGCGGCGCGCTCAGCGGCAGGCACGCCACCGGTTTCAGCCCGCGAACGGCCTGGGCTTCGGCAATGCTGGTGCTGCGCACCGCGCCGCCGCTGTTTTCATCCGGGTACAGCACCTTGAACAGATGCATGACCGAGTCCGGGTCCGGCGTATAAGGCTCCCCCGCAGGCAGCCGGGGCCGCCACTCCGTGCTCAGCTCGGCCAGCTGATCGGTCAGCGCGCGCGCCTTGCCGGCGCTTTTCTTGTCCAGCGGGTCCAGCAGCGCCAGCGCGGCATAGATATCGCGGCGCGCGTGCAGATCCCAGGTTGTTTCCGCCAGTTCGACGGCCTGCTGCAGCTGCGCCTGGTTCATCACCGATGTGTCCAGCCCCCGGAACACGTCATTCACGGAAATTTCGAAACACTGGAATGACTGGATTCCGACCCCTTCGGGCAGACCTTTCAGGGTCAGCAGAAAGATCACTGCGATCGCAGCACCGGGCGGTGCCAGAAACGCCTCGCGGAACCGCAACTGGTCGGGATGGGCCGCATCCTTCAGCAGAACCGGATACCGGTACAGGCCAACCTGGTCGGATTTGGCACAGCCAATCAGCGTCTTCAGTTTCAGCGGCACCCCGTTCTGATCCAGATAGACCGGGCACAGGATCGGGCGATGCCGTTCAACATCGGCCTCGCCCCAATCAATCACCCCGTCCAGCTCCAGCCAGCGGCCTTCGGTGGTTTCCGCCACCGCTTCGGCCAGCAGCCCCAGCTTGTTCTGGGCCACCTGCGGCCAGATCGGATCATCCGGCAGCGCATCATGCAATTCATCCAGCTGGTCGGAATCGAAATCCGGCACAACCTTGGCCTCGTCCGGGATATACGACAGCAGGCTGGACGCCTCCATGCGCAGCCCGCGCAGGTTCAGCGGCTGTAAAACCGTCAGCGAATAATCGTTCCAGCCCAGAACCCGCCAGCGCACGCTGCGCGCGCCTTTCGGCGGCGCCAGCGCGATGTGCAGGTCGGTTTCCACCAGATCGCCGGCATTGTGGTATTTCACATAGGCATAGTTCCGGAACCGTGCAGAAGCCGCCAGATTGCCGGCGGTTTCCTGCAAGTGACGGCCTTCGTCGTCCAGGAATGTGAACGCAACCAGCGCCACCTCGTTGCCCGACCCGCCTTCGGCCCGGACCCGGCCTTTCAGCACGAACCACGAACTGACCCGCAGCCGCGCCTCGCCCTCTGCAACGATCCGTTTGGTCCGGGTCAGCCAGTCAACCTGGATATCCGAGATCCGATAGGGTTTGGACTTGTCCCACTGGATAAAGCTGACCGTCATCCGGGTCGCCCCGGCCGGCGCGGTAAAGCTGGCCGACATCGCCGACTGGCCTTCGGGCAGCGGTGTTTCACGGTTGTAAACGCTCATATAGCGATAGGGGCCGACCTGCCCCGAAACCGGCACCGATGGCAGCGCGTCAACCGGTCTGCCCTGGGCATCCTCGAAGGCCACCGCAGCCAGAACCGAGCGTTCCCCGGGTTGGCTGGTGCTGCTGACAACCGCGTCGATATCATAGGTCTCGTGTTCGGTGACCTCCTGGGCCAGCTCGTCCAGGATCGGGAAACCCGCAATGGTCGGATAATCGGGGGTCGCAGGCCCATCCGCACCGGACACCAGCTGGATCTTTTCGATCAGCCGCACCTGGGCGGCGCGCCAGCGGTGCAGCTCGATCACCGCCGAGGCCGCCGTGGGCGGCGGGGTGAACACGGCGCGGACAACCATTGCCCCCTGTTCGCTATGGCTGCCCGTATAGATATAGGGGCCATAGAGCGTCGACATCAAAAGCCCGTCATGTGGCCCGTCCAACAGGAGGCCATCAGCGTTGCGGAACGAAAAAGAAAACAGCACCGGAGACATCGTCTCGGATGGTCCGGAAACATCTATGATCGCTTCAATCTGCATCGGCGCTTCGCGCGTCAGATCCAGAGAAATCGTATCAAGAGCCTTATCCAAATCTAGCCCTCACCCATTTATAAACAGAAGGTTATCCAAAACGCCTTTCCGTGTTCTTACGAATCCGCAGGGGCAGATCAAGGGCAGAACACAGGCGTTGCGGCATTACGCTCAGACTGCGGCAAAAAGCTGTATCTCTTTGCACGCATATCGCCGACCCGGCTTTACAAAACGGCACCCTCCGATTGTGTGATCCCAAACAGCGCCTGAACCGAAATATCTTCGGCACTGGCCTGGAACACGCTTTCGATATCCAGCGCCCGGCTGGATCCGTCCTGATAGTCGATCCGCAGGGTCGGCCCCGGCTGGGCCTCGATTGTCACCGCGGCAATCGCCCGGTTTCCCTCCACAACGGATGCAAAACCCAAGGTTTGCCCCTGACTGTGCGCAATCAGCACCGGCGCGTCCAACATCTTGCCCTGGCCGGTTGTCACCCAGCCCGGGAACGCGGCATTCTCGGCGCCTTTTGTCAGGCTCAGCGTCATCTCGGTCGCGGCTTGTGACGCCATGAACATCCGGTTGTGATGCACATATTCGCCGGTTTCGTCATCCGCCTGATCGATGGTGATCCGGTGCACCCCGTCTGTGACCTCGGCCATCACCTCGGCGCCGGGCGGGAAATGGAACAGCGCGTCGATCTCGTGGCTGGCCCCGTCGGTGGCCGTCAGCCGGTCCAGAATCAGCAGTTCCTCGCTGTCCAGCAACAGGGTGATCCGGTGATGGCTCATGCCGAAATTGTCCGGGATATGCGCATGCACAAGCTGCCCGCTGTCATCGCCGGCATGTTTGATGACCGCGGCGGTGCCCTGATACGCCTTGCGGTCGATCATCACGACATTATGCGCCTGCGGCTGAATGAAATACTGGAACCGCTCGGGCGCCCCGTAATTGAACGGCCCGCCGGAATCGATCAGCAGCGGCGCCCCGGCCCGGGTGTACCAGACCGACAGCGCATCATAATGGCCATGCGACACCCGTTCGTGCCAACTGGTCATCATCATCAGCGACGCCCGCTCGGGCGTGTCCGCATCCAGGCGGACGGCACAGAATTCCCGATCCGCCCCGAACACCGTGGTGAACCGACCCTCGGTCCGGGCCAGGTTCATCTCCTGCACCGTGCGCAGCTCGCGGCCGAAATAGGACGCGGTCTTGTTGCGGATAAAACTTTGCTTGTACCCGGACCGGTACGCGGTATCGCCGATCGCAGGCATGCTTTCAGCGCCCACCATCAACAGCTGCCCGACGGCCAGCATCTTCTCGATCAGCTCGTTCACGTCGAACCCGATATTCACGCCGGTGCGGCGCAGGAAATCGTCGACCTCTTCCAGCAGGCTGATGGTCCACAGATGATAATGCAGACACTGCTCCCGCGAGATGCCGGTTTCAGGGTCTATGATGGCCGAAAGCGTCTTGTTGAGGTGCTTCAGACCCTTGTCCAGCCCGCGCTGCGGACGCTCGCTGGCGGCGGTGACATATTCGCAGTTCAGGTACAGGTTCACATAGGCCAGCGCGTGGAACACGCCGTGATTGTTGCCTTCCCAGCGCGGCGAGTCGATGAACTCGGCCAGGATGCGCGCGTGCTCGCTGAAGATCGACCCAAAGCTGGCATATCTGGAGCGCACCACGTCGCTGTCGATGTATTTATGGATGAAATACAGCAGCGTCCCGGCCCGATAGGCGGTGGCATGATCATCCCAGAACCGTTTCGGGGCGGCCTCGGGGTCCAGACAATATTCTGCTGACAGATCCAGCGCCCGGCCCAGCCAGTCCAGCAGCAGCGCTTCGCCGTCCTCTTCAAGCTCG
>Ga0070726_10001235_pt1 | contig 26510 bp, 28 predicted proteins | sample tdAd471_FD_67275 | JGI IMG/M metagenome (GOLD analysis project Ga0070726, IMG submission 67275) | Marine sediment microbial communities from the Atlantic coast under amendment with organic carbon and nitrate - tdAd47.1 | ecosystem: Environmental > Aquatic > Marine > Coastal > Sediment | place...
GCCCGCCGGATCGAAAAGAAAGGACCTTTAAGGCCTGACACCAACGTGAACGTGCTTCCATCGAAAGCATCATTGCCCATTCTGCTGTCAACGTAGTGGGTTTCCTGGGCGAAGCCGGCGTTGAGCAAGGGAGTCAGGATTACAAGGGACATAACCGAAAGGACATGGCGGAAACGCATGGCGGCACCTCGAATGATGCGGAATGGAAAGTGTGACCGAACCCTGAGCGCCTGTTGACCGGGAAAGCTCCTCATTTGATCCTCGGCGCAGAGCACTCCAGAGCGTGCGACAACATATCAGAAATGCGTACACGCATTGCTCAAACAGCGTCTTCCTGAATCCGCAAACTTTTTCCGCTCTCTCAGGTCTTCATGGGGCAATGAGCCCCTGCGCAATACAGTCATCATTCCCGGATTCATTCCGGCTACCCATCTCATGCATCGTAAAACGTTTCCATTCGTCCTGCTCTTCGTGGCGTGCTCCTGGTTGTGTGCCTCCGTCAATGGACAGGATGTGGAAGACCCGCTGATTCAGATCGGGTCGCCGATGAGTCTCTACTCGGAGATCCTCCAGGAAGAGCGGCCATTCTGGATTCACCTTCCTGAAGGCTATGCCGATACCCCGGATGCCGCGTATCCGGTAGTCTATTTGCTTGATGGCAAGCAACACCTGGGCGGGCTGGCCGCCATTCAGGAGTATTACAGTTTCTTCCGACTTCCTGAAATGATTGTCGTCGCCATTTCCAATGATGACAATCGCACAAGGGACCTGACCCCGACTCGTGTTGCGTCGAGGAACGGTGCTCCAGTCGAGTCATCGGGCGGAAGCGCGGCGTTCAGGTCGTTTCTGGGAGAGGAATTGATACCTCATATCGACGCAACCTTCGCAACCTCACCACACCGCGTCCTGATCGGCCATTCCTTCGGCGGACTGTTTGCCATCGATACCCTGCTGGAAGAGGGGGATCTGTTCACGAACTACGTGGCCCTGGATCCCAGTCTGGATTGGGATGAGGGGCACTGGCTGGAGGAATCCATTGCAGAACTGGTGGAACTGGATTTTGACGGTCACGGCTTGTACGTGGCCATCTCCAATGAGATCATCCGGTTCTCGGATACCCTGACAATTGAGACGGTTACTTCGGACTCGTCTCCGTTCAGCCTCGGCATCCGTTCCGCCGTGCGGTTTGTGGAGGCTCAGGAGGGGGCTGAAAACGGGCTCAACTTCCGCTGGAAGTTCTACGAAAAAGACATCCACGGGTCCATTCCACTCGCAGGCATGATGGACGGCCTGGTTTACCTGTATGACTTCTGGGAATTGAAAAGGCCATCCCTCTACAACGACCCTGATACGCCGGTTGAAACCATCCTTGCCCTGATCCAGGATCAATCAATGGCCCGGGAAAAGGGGATGGGATATCCGCTTCCGATGGAACGGGATCTGCTTGAGATGCTGGGCATGTTCTATGCGGACATCGGACAGGCGGAGAAGGCCAAGGGGGTGCTTTCCCTTGCGTCCAGCTATCATCCCGAAACGGCGTCGCTCCACGAGGCGCTGGTCGAGGTGTGCTTGGGACTCGAAGATGAAGCCTGTGCCCGGGAGCACTCTGCAAAGGCCGATGCATTGAACGGGACGTCGACCCAGCGCGACCGGGTGGATTCCATTTTCGGTCCCTCGAAGTAGGCCACCCTTCGTGGAGCCTCCATCTCAATTCCGGCGAAGGGACGGATCCATGGGCCTGCCCCTGAGCAATTGACTTCGCTCGTTGAGGGCATTCCAGTACTCATCGTCAGCGAAAACGGACGGGTCGGCATCCTGGAGGGTCACGCGGGTCGAGTCCCACAGAATCACGGCGTCGACGATATCACCCAGCGTATTCGACCCGTACACATCGGGCGTAGTGCCGTCCATGTTTTTCAGTGTGGTCGTCCGATTGGCAGGGATGAGCGCGATTTCATCGCTGTCGGCCAACCTGATGGCGATGGCATCTCCGGAGGTGGACAGAGGCGAGAGCCCCAGTTCCGCCGCGCGAGCCATCGACTGAACGACGAATACACTGCCAGGATGCTTCAACGCCAGCCAGGCTAGCGGGGTGACTTCACCCATCGGTACTCCATCGTCCCGAATCCGTCTCCGGGGCAGTTTCGACACGTGCAGTCCACCGGCCAGCAGCAAGGATCGTCGTCCTTTCAGAAGGGATTCCCGGCGAACGCGTTCTGCCATGTGGCTTGCCCGATCGAAATACGGTTGGAGATCCTGACGGGATTCCACGTCATCCCAAGGGACTGGTGAGTCCGCCAGTACGACCCGGTATCGATGTTCGGGTGGGAAGGTCTGGTTCAGGTCCCGGATATTGCGAAAGAATCGTTCGTAGATGGGAGCATCCCAAACGGTATTCGGAGAGACGATGGTGTTCCTCCTTGCCATGGAGACGGAGTCCCGAGGTACAGGTTCACCGACGATGTAGCGGTCCATCAGGTCCTGATACAGCGAGTTTCCCCATTCAACAACGATGTCATCGATGGTGGCGCGGGCTTCCTGAGTGGCAAGGAAGTCCAGGATCAGATCGTGCAATTCAACATGGCCGTGATTCTCGCCAATGGCCACGATCCGGTGGTCTTCAAACGCCGACAGGATGAGAGCGGAGGGTTCTTCAGCCGCAGGGGCTGGGCTGCAGGAGGACAGCAGCAGAAGGAGGTGCAGCAGCAGGAAGGGTCTCAAATGTCCGTACGGGTGTCACGATGGCATCATTCGGGAGACACTCCCAAGGCGCATTCGGGTTACAAGGCACTCTGAAAACGTTTCCCGGATTTGTACCATGAAGCGTCCTGCGACCCAGAGTTGAGGGTTGCAGCACGCGCACATCGGTCTTTCCCACGCTCATTTCCATCGATACCATGCCCATGATTACCGAGATAGAAGACTTTTTCCTGAAAGGATGCGGCCGTTGTGAGCGCTTTGCGACGTCCGATTGCTCCACCAGACGTTGGGAAGAAGGGCTGGCCGTTCTGAGGCGGATCTGCCAGGAAGCGGGATTGTCAGAAACGGTCAAGTGGGGACACCCCTGCTACATGCATGCCGGGCGCAACATTGCCATCATGGGAGCCTTCCGCAAGGACTACCGAATCACTTTCTTCAACGCGGCCCTGATGACCGACCCGGAGGGTATACTCGAACGGCAGGGGCCGAATACGAACCATCCGGACATGATCCGCTTCAATGACCCGGAACAGCCTTCCCGGATTGCCAGCGTCATCGCGGCCTATCTGAAGGAGGCCATGGGCTATGCTGAATCCGGAATCCTGCCTGAAAAAGAGACGCGGACATTGGAGTTGCCTACGGAACTGACGGAAGCGTTGGCGGCTGACTCAGAATTGAATGAAGCTTTTCATGCACTGACGCCGGGGCGGCAGCGGAGTTACGTGATCAATCTGAATTCGGCAAAGAAGTCGGAGACCAGATTCGCCCGCATTGACAAATTCCGCCCGAAGATTCTGGAAGGGAAGGGAGCCACGGAGCGATAACCCGAGGGCGTTGGTCGTTCGAAGCACTGGACAAAGAGTGGCCGATAGGTCCTACATTGTCCCGCCGTATTGCAGCCAGTCACACAGATGAGAATCCCTCATGATTACCGTGGAAACGACCATAGCGCGTCCGCTTGACCTGGTCTGGAAGGCGTACACCTCGCCGGAGCATATCACCCAGTGGAATTTTGCCTCGGACGACTGGCATTGTCCTTCTGCCACAGTTGATCTGCGGGAAGGAGGCGCCTTCTTCAGCCGAATGGAGGCCAGGGACGGGAGTTCCGGGTTCGATTTCGAAGGTGTCTTTACTCGATTGGTGGAAGGAGAACTCATCGAGTATTCCATGGGCGAAAGGCAGGCTCGCGTGCAGTTTGAGGACAGTGAATCAGGGGTGGGAGTCAGGGTGTCGTTTGATTCCGACGGTGCCGCACCTGAAGACATGCAACGTGCCGGCTGGCAAGCCATTCTGGACAATTTCCGTCGCCACGTGGAGTCCATCTCCTGAATCGGCCACGTTGGAAAACAACTGCGGCCAATCAATCAGCAGGATCCGGTCATGGAACGATATATCGATGGCTTCGTGCTTCCCATTCCACGCGATCGGCTTGATGAGTACCGACAGGTAGTTGCTGCTGTGGCCGGCATCTGGAAGGAGCACGGCGCCCTGGAATACGTGGAGTGTGTGGGGGATGACATGAGCCGCACAGGGACGCGGACTTTTGCGGAAATGCTGTCGGCGTCTGAAGGCGATGTCGTGATTTTCGGTTGGGTGGTATTTGAATCGAAGGAATCCAGGGACGTCGTCAACAAGAAGGTTGAGACGGACCCCAGAATGGTTGACCTCGTTGCTCCGCTGCTGGAATCCCCCAACCCGGTTTTTGATGGCCAGCGGATGGCTTATGCAGGATTCCGACCGCTCCTGGGGGTAACCGACGGCGACCGCTGAGTCGGCTTCCGAATCAGGGAAAGACACCGAGTTCATGGACATTCAGGGATGGCAAGATTCAGGAAGCCGGGTATCGATCAACGGACGATCCCTTTTCGTGAGGGACTCCGATGCTGACGGGGGTAGCGGCAAACCGGCATTGGTCATCCTGCATGGATACCCGACCTCGTCCCATGACTACCACATGGTGTTCGAAGGCCTTGCCCGCGAGTTCCGGGTCGTTGTGCATGACCACGTGGGCTTCGGTTTGTCGGACAAGCCACGGGACTACTCATATTCGATATTCGAACAGGCCGACATGGCCACCGCGCTCTGGCAGCGGCTCGGACTGGAGTCCATCCGGGTGTTTGCCCATGATTATGGCACCAGCATCGCAACGGAGCTTCTGGCCCGTGCAAACGAGGGTTCGGCTTTGACGCGCATCGAGTCCATGGTCCTGTGCAATGGCAGCGTCCACATTGAACTGGCCAGGCTTCGCCTCATCCAGAAGTTGTTGCGCAATCACGTTTCGGGGCCTTTGGTCGCCCGAATGACCAATCAGCGTGTATTCAACAGGAACATGCGGAAGCTGTGGCATGACGGTGGCTCCCTTTCATCCGCCGAACTGGATGGGATGTGGCACCTGCTGACGAGGGACGGCGGGAAGGCCGTTTTGCCGCGGATAACCCAGTATCTGAGGGATCGCGTCACGTACTGGGATCGTTGGGTCGGAGCGCTCCAGCAAGCCACCATTCCGCTGGGATTCCTCTGGGGATCGTCCGACCCCATCGTGGGTGCTGGCGTCGCCCGCGTTCATCATGAGGAAGCACCGGGCAGCGTGTTGACGCTTCTGGAGAATGTGGGGCACTATCCCATGCTGGAGGCTCCAGAAATGTGGAAGGGTGCCTTGATCGAAATGCAGCAAAGCCTGGTGGACCATGAAGGATGAATCGAATGGATACGAAGCGATCGCATTGGACTACATGGCTGTCCGGAGTGGTTCGATCGGGACGCAGCCGGTAAGGGAGTGGGCCGGAACGTTGCCAGCAGGTACCCGCATCCTGGACCTTGGCTGTGGTCACGGGCTGCCGATTGCCAGGGCCCTTGCAGAAGATGGATTCCGACTCTGCGGGGTGGATGCTTCGCCCACGCTTCTGGAAGCCTACCTCGGGAATGTCCCGGGCGCCCTGACGGAATGTGCACGAGCGGAAGAATCCGGCATGTTCGGGCAGACATTCGACGGGATCATGGCATGGGGGCTGCTCTTCCTGCTTGAACCAGCCGACCAGGAAACGGTCATTGGCCGGGTGGGAGCAGCCCTCAATCCACTCGGTTCGTTCCTGTTCACGGCACCTGCCGAGAAAGCAGAGTGGCCTGACAACCTCACGAAACGGAAGTCGTTTTCTCTTGGCGCTTCCCGGTATGAATCGCTTCTTGCTGAAAGCGGAATGGACCTGGCGTCCCGCTTCGAGGACGAGGCCGGCAACCACTACTACATCGCCAGAAAGAGAGGGTACAGGAAGCCGATTTGAACGAAGGTTCGAGTAGAGCCGGGTGGGACCTTCCTGCGCTGTATCTTCGGATCTCGCCCCTTCAAAACCAGTTTTCCACCATGGTAGAAGAACGAAAAGGAATTGGCACCGGTCTGGTGCTCGGCATCGTGTTCGGAATCATTTTCGACAATATTGCCCTGGGCATTGTCTTTGGATTGGTGTTCGGAGCCGCCTTCGACAAGAAGCAGAAGTCCAAGCATTCAGAAGAAGAATGACAGCGGCATCGTGAGTCCACCATCCACATACCTTGCGCCACGAATGATGAGCCGTGTCGGATGGACGGTCTTCATGTTGGCGATGCTGGCCTTATTGCTGAACGGCAATCCGGCGTGGTCGCAGGTTGTCGAGGAGACGCCTTCGTCCCGTCTGGCCCTCTTCCTGGACTGCGATTTCTGCGACGAGACATTCATCCGTCAGGAAATGGCGTTTGTCGATCATGTCCGGGACAGGGAGGTCGCTGATGTGCATGTCCTCATCACCCGGGAAAGCACGGGATCGGGTGGGCGTTCCTACATCCTCGATCTGATCGGGCTGCGCTCGTTCGAGGACCTGTCGTTCACCACCCGTTTCACAACACCTGCCGACGCCACGGACTCCGACGCCAGGGAGAGACTCCTCGGCAATCTTCGGGCCGGTCTTGTGCCCTACCTGATGCAGACGCCTCTGGGCGATCGTATCCGCGTAGACATTGCCGAGAGCGAAGGCGTGGAAACGGTCCCAACGGCCATGCAAGAGGATCCGTGGGACTACTGGACCATTGAGATGTACGCCGACGGGAGCGCGGATTACGAGTCCAATCAACAGTCCTTTGACACGCGATACGGTGTTTATGTCAGTCGCGTAACCGAGGCCTGGAAACTCCAGTTGCGACCCTTCTTCAATTACAACTACGATCGGTTTGATCGCGGCGACCGACGGATTGAGAGCACGGCCCGAAGGGATGGATTCACCAGTTATGCGGCCAAGAGCATTTCACCGCATTGGTCCCTCGGGGCGTACGGCGATATCCTGACATCGACCTATTCCAACGTGGACTGGCGCTATCGATTCATGTCGGCAGCCGAATGGAGTCTGTACCCCTATCGGGAGGCCACGCGGCGGCAGTTGACGGTCGCCTACCGGCTGGGAGTATCGCACATCACGTACGAGGATGTGACCATCTACGACGAAACGGAACAGGTCCTGCCCCAACACCTGTTGAATGCCGACTACGAGGTCGTTCAGCCGTGGGGGGAGATCGAGATCGGGGCCATTGCCTCCCAGTATCTGCACGACACTTCCCGCTACAGCCTTGAGTTCGAAGCGGAATTCGATGTACGCGTCACTCGCGGGCTGTCGATCGAGATTGGAGGCTCCCTGGAATTGATCCACGACCAGATCAATCTGCCCAAGGGCGACGCCGATCTGGAGGAAGTCCTTTTGCGCCGTCGTCAGCTGGAAACGAACTATGAGGCGGGTTTCAGCTTCGGTTTCCGTTATCGATTCGGCTCGGTCCTGAACAACGTCGTCAATCCGCGATTCAATGGGATAGGCAATCGTGACCGTTTTTGAGGATTACCATGGAAGAGAACACCGGTTTCTGCCCCGTGTGCGGCCGTCAGCACGTTCCCGGACCGTGCCCCATCCCGTTCGTTGAACCCGAGTCCCCGGCCTGGGAATCGGACCAATACCGGAAACTGGGGTATGGTGGGTTGGCGACGGGAGTTGTGGTATTCATCATTGCCGTACTTGCTGACCTGGGCTCGATGCCTTTTTTGGCGGCCGGATTTTTTTTCCTGATGATGGGCACAGCTGGGCTCGTGGTGGCGCATCAGAAGAAAGCGGGTGCTTGAAGGCACCGCAACACGTGCAATTCAGCAGGGTGATCGTTCATGAAACGGTTTGTTGCAGCGGGACTGATGGCTCTTCTGATCGGATGCGACAGCTCCGACCCTATGGGTGAATCGGATATGCGGGTGGACGACGGTCCCGGGGAAAATGGGTCCCCTGAACTGCGGGCCGAGGATGCACGGTTCGCCATGGCTGTGGACTTTGATGACTCTGTCTCGGTGTACGTTGGTCGTTTGGGTTCGCTGGGCGCGGTCGAACGTGTATCGACAGGTTCGTGGAACGAGCCCTTGGCTCTGCAGCAGGGAGGGGAGAGGCTGCTTTTCATCAACCCCGGTTCAGACTGCGCACCGGAGCAGCTGGACCTGACGACAGGAGAGGGGAGCGACAAGCCGAATGCCGGTTCGTTGTGTACCGTCCGGTCCAAGCATGTGATGTGGCCGGCTTCATCCGTCAGCGTCCTTCTTGATGCGTATGAACACATCGGATTCCTCCCCGACGTATCGACCATGAATCTGGAGACGGGTGCCATCAGCGAGCTACTCCAAGGAGCATTTCCGCTGGCGCTCAGCGGAGATTCCCTGCTGGTCGCTTTCCCCGGATCTTTGCCTGCCAACGACCATCGATTCGGAATATACAGCCTGAGTACGGCCCGAGTGCTGGACGCACAGGATCCTCCCTCAATGCGTTTCAGGACTGGTTTACCCATGGACCCTGAACTCTCTGCCGATCTCGATTCCCATCTGGGGATGATCGTCCATGTTGTGCGCAGTGGCTCCTCAAGTCAACTCTTTGTGGGCCGATTCGATGAGGAAGCACCTGCCATGGTCTATTCGACGGACGACGAAATCCACTCGGTCAATATGGGTTCGGATGGTTATGTATACATGGCAGTGCACCCGGATCCGGGTCGCCTGGGTGGGGCCCGGATCGAGCGAATCCGGATTCTGGGCGACAATGTGAACTACCGACCGGAGATACTGCTGGAAGAGGGGGACATTCCGGGATCCATCGGGATGGGGTGGGCCGTTTTTGAATGACGGCTGAGAGGTCAGGCAATACGCTGTGGGTGGTACCTTGGCAACCTCTTGCAATGCTTTCAGCCCCCAACGGAAATTCGCGCGGGCATCCATTTTCAGAATAGTCCCATGTCCTTGAACCCTTTTTGTCGCCTGATCAGGATCGGAGTGTTTGCAGCCGCAGTATTGGGTCTGACGGGTTGTGGACCGCGAATGGGTGAAGAACACGATGCCGTGGTCCCTGCCGATACACTGCGCATTCTGGCCTACAACATCCACCACGGAGAGGGGATGGATGAGGTCATTGATCTGGAACGGATTGCCACCCTCATCCGGGATGTGGATCCGGATCTGGTCACTCTGCAGGAGGTTGACAGCGTGGTGGCCCGTACCGGGGGCGTGGATCAAGCGGCCGTGCTGGGCGAACTGACGGGTATGCAGCCCATCTTCGGTCGGTTCATGCCGTACCAGGGGGGAGCGTACGGTATGGCATTGCTGTCCAGACTGCCCATCACCAGCAGTCAAAATCTGCGTCTGCCCGACGGGGATGAGCCGCGCACGGCCGTTGCAGCCACGGTCGAGCTTCCCAGTGGCCGACATGTCCGGCTCGTTGGCATCCACTTCTACAGGACCGAAACGGAGCGATTGGCCCAGGCTCAGAGCTTGGAGGAACAGTTGGCAGGCCTCGACCATCATCCAACTATCCTGGCCGGCGATTTCAACTCGACTCCTGAGGACTCCGTGATGACGCACCTGCGATCCGGGTGGCATGTGGTGGACAAGGGCGACGATCGTCTGACGTTTTCCTCATTCGATCCGGTCAAGGAAATCGACTATTTCATCTGGCGGCCCGAGCGCGCGTTTTCGCTTCTGGACCAGCATTTACTCGACGAGCCCGTCATCTCAGATCATCGGCCCCTTGTCATGGAAGTACTGGTTGGAGGCGACGCTTCTGACGCATCCGACTCTCCACGGTAGCCGGCCCAATGCTTAGTTTGCGTCCTGATTTCCGGCAATCATCACCCTCTATTGAATGAAGCGCGAACGACAGCTGACGCCGCTGCAGGCCAGGCTCTACGAGATCATTTTCGAGGCTGAATCCCCCTTGGGGAAACGGTTCGACATCGGGCTGATGATCATGATCGTGGCCAGCGTGATCACGGTCTTCCTGGAGAGCATTCCTTCGCTGCGGGCCGAATACAGCCAGGTTTTCTTCGTGCTCGAATGGATGTTCACTGTGTTCTTCACGGTGGAATACATCCTGCGCATCTACTGCTCGCTGCGTCCCATCCGCTACATCCGCAGTTTTTACGGCGTCATTGATCTCCTGTCCATTCTGCCCACGTACCTGAGCCTGCTCATTCCGGGTTCGCAGGTCGGGGCCGTCATCCGCATCCTTCGTCTCCTCAGGGTGTTCAGGATTTTCAAACTGGACAACTTCCTGCATCAGGGGGATGTCATCGGACGTGCGCTGTTGCGCAGCCGCCGGAAGATTGCCGTCTTCATCTACGCCGTGGTACTGCTGGTCATCGTTATCGGATCGCTCATGTACCTGATCGAAGCCAACGGACCGGCCGCGCATCAATTCGACAGCATCCCGCGAAGCATTTACTGGGCCATTGTCACCATCACGACGGTAGGGTATGGCGATATCAGTCCGGCGACCACGCTCGGCCAGTTGATTGCGGCCATGGTCATGATTGCCGGGTACGCCATCATTGCAGTTCCCACGGGTATCGTATCCGCTGAGTTCGTGGCGGCAAACCGGGAAAACAATTCCCTGGTCTGTCCGCATTGCATGGAAGAGGGGCACGACGACGATGCCCAGCATTGCAAACACTGCGGCGGAGCACTGCTTCGGCACCTGATGGAAGAGGCCGGTGTGTCCACATCTTCGTGACCCCATCGCTGCGATTCCAATCGAAACCTGAATTCCATGACGACCCGTCGACAATTCCTCAAGACTGCCTCGCTGGCGTCAGCGGCCATCGCCTTTCCAACTTCGGTTGGCGCTTCTTCGATCATTCCGCGAGCCTTCGGGTCTTCGCGCGCGGTGGATGAGGACTTCTGGGAAGACGTGGCCTCCCGATACGACGTCACCCCCGAAATCACCAACCTCGAGGGAGGCTACTGGGGGATGATGGCACGTCCGGTCCTGGAGGCGTTCAAGGAGCATACAGAGCGCGTCAACCGGGAGAGTTCGTACTACGCACGCACACGCTTCGGTCGCGACGTAACCGGCATTCTGGAGCGGGTGGCGGCTACGCTGGGCGTCGGACCGGGAGAGATCGCCTTTTCACGCAATGCCACGGAGGCGTTGCAGGCTCTGATCAGTCAGTACAATCGCCTGGATTCGGGGGATACGGTGATGTATGCCGACCTGGATTACCCGGCCATGCAGCAGGCCATGGATGAACTGGCCACGCGTGAGGGGGCGCAGGTGGCTACACTGGTCATTCCCGAACCGGCGACAAGCGTTCGGCAGGTCGTGGATGCATACGAGGAGGCGTTGGATGCGCATCCCGGTACACGATTGCTGCTCTTGACCCACGCCAACAACAAGACGGGACTGATTCATCCCGTGAAGGAAATCACGACGCTGGCCCGCTCCCGTGGCGTGGATGTCATCGTCGACGCAGCGCACTCCTGGGGACACGTACCCATCGATCTGGACGGTTGGGGCGCCGACTACGTGGGCATGAACCTGCACAAGTGGATTGGCGCGCCCATCGGGGTGGGGGCCATGTATATCCGTTCTTCAGGTCTTGACGGTATTGATCGGGCGCATGGAGATCCCGGACCCTTGGATTCCATCCGGAGTCGCCTGCATACGGGGACAATGAATTTTGCCACGATCCTGTCCGTGCCGGACGCCCTGGATTTCCAGGAATGGGTCGGGTGGGAACGCAAGTACGAGCGCGTACGCTATTTGCGCGATCTGTGGGTGCGCGAAGCCCGGGACATCCAAGGTGTTGAGGTGTTGACGCCGGATGTTGACGGACTGGTGGGATCCATCACCGGTTTCCGTCTCAATGGCTGGACATCGGGTGATGCCAATCGGGAGGTGGTTCGTCGTTTGGCCGAAGACCATGGCATCTTTACCGTCGCTCGCACCGGCGTGGCAGCAGGCGATTGCGTTCGGGTTACCCCGGCCCTGTACAATCTTCCAACCGATCTGGACAAACTGGTGACCGCGCTTCGGACGCTGGCCACCTGACCAAACACGACATCACCCATGAATGGACTCTCGAAGGGACTGAACCTGGTTTTCGTTGGATTCCTGATGGCTGCGGGGACCGTCCATGCGCAGTCCGATCTGCTTTCCCGATCTGAGGTAACCGAGGCATTTGATCGAATCGAGGCTTCGTATGCACAGTATGTAGACCTTCAGATCGCCATCTCGGAAGTACCGGCTCCGCCGTTTGGTGAGGCGGAGCGGGCCTTGTTCATGCGGGATCAGTTTCGGAGTCGCGGCCTAGAGAGTGCGACCATCGACGATGCCGGGAATGTGGTTGCCATCCGCCCGGGGTCGGGTGACAGGACGTTGGTGCTCAGCGCCCATCTGGATACAGTCTGGCCCATGGAGACGGATGTCACGGTCCAGCGGGAGGGCACACGCCTGACCGCACCCGGCATCCTTGATGACGCGGTCGGTTTGGTATCCCTCTTGGCCCTTCTCGATGCGTTGGAGCAAGGAGATTTTGAGACGGAGACCAACCTGTTGTTTGTCGGAACCGTCGGAGAGGAGGGCATTGGAGACCTGAAAGGCGTCAAACATCTGTTTCGCGAGAGTCCGTTTGCGGGAAATATCGACGCGTTCGTGTCCATCGACGGCGCCGGACCTGCCCGCATCGTGACGGGGGCCACGGCCAGCAAGCGGTATCGGGTGACGGTAACCGGGCCGGGAGGGCACAGTTACGGTGCGTTCGGCATCGTCAATCCGGCTCACGCCCTGGGCAACATCATTTCCCACTTCACCTCGATGCCCGTGCCGTCCGATCCGAAGACCACCTACAGTATCGGGCGCATCGGTGGCGGTACCTCGGTCAACACCATTCCTCAGGAAGTCTGGATGGAAGTGGACATGCGTTCGACCAGCAACGAGGCGTTGGACGCTCTGGAAGAACGATTCCTGGCGGCCGTTGAGATGGGTGTCGAGCAGGAAAACCTGTTCCGCTCTGCATCAGGAACGAAGCTGACGGTCGATCCGAAGCTGATCGGGGACCGGCCAACCGGCCAGACTGCAGAGACGTCCGCGCTTTTCAGAGCGGCTGCGGAATCATCCCGGTTGGCTGGATTCGAGCCGTCCACAGGTACCTCAAGCACGGATTCCAACATCCCCATGAGCATGGGCATTCCGGCGGTGACGATCGGGGGTGGGGGCACGGGTGGCGGCGCCCATCGCCCGGAAGAGTGGTACGACTTCAAGGATGCGCATCGTGGTGTCCAGCGCCTGCTGGCCATGGTACTCCTCTACGACGCGTTTGCGGCTGAGACTCCATGATGGGTTTCGGCAGAACACCGGAAGATGATGCACTGGTGCGGCTGCACGGGTTGCTGAATTACCAGGTCGGATCGGCCTTGCTGGCGAGTCTGGTCTTTCTCTTGCCCATCGGCATCGTGACCTCCGGACTGTACCTGATTGCTGCCCTGTTGACCCCCCTCATGCTGGTGTTGCTCTATCGTGCCCGTTGGTTCGGATGGATGGCTGCATTCGTGGTGCTGGTGGGGGCCGGATGGCTGGGGCCACGTCTCGTGTCGCTGGACCCGCGCATGATCCAGACAGCCCATTCCGTCGGCCTTTTCGTCCCCTTTTATTTCTATTGCTGGATCTTGCGCTGGGTAGTCGGAGACAAGGTGTCCGAGATCAAGGGAATGGAAGAGATGGCGCGCCCGGACGCTGTCAATCGACAGAAAATGGGGCGCTGATCGCTTTTTGTCAGGGAGCCGTCCTGCGCTCGTGTTTGACCCAGTCGACCTCCATGGTCCAGGTGGTGTCCATGGGGGAGGCATCGATCTTGGCAAAGTTCAGGATGGCGAACATGGGCTCGGAAATGACATTGCCCAGGCTGTCATTGCGGGCCACTTCCACGCCATCGCGAAGGAAAATCAGGTCATCACCCTGCCATTCCACACCGTATTCGTGGTATTCGGCAAGATTGGCCTCCAGGTCGCGCTGATAGGTCCACCAGTCCCCGTTGCATGGCTGGTCCTGGAGTTCGATGATGGAGCGGGACACGTACTTGTTGGCCGGGGCGGCCGTGCCGTGATGTTCGAAGACATCGATTTCTCCTGAACCGAATTGGGGCCAGCACACCGTCTCGTCGTCTTCCTGCACAGGCGGCTCGTTGTTGCGGGCGCCGAGCAGCCACCAGGCGGGAAACATGCCATTCGTACCGCTGCCTTCTACCCGCAGTCGGGCCGTCCACCGGCCTTTGCTGAATTCTTTCAGGTTCTTGGAGGCAATGCGTCCCGCCACGTACTGCGTGGGAGGATGCTGCTCGTCCTGCTTGCTCATGTTGTCGCACTCGACGGGCTCGCCGAGGTCGATGACCCGGACCTTGAGCGTGCCATCAGAGACTTCCCGCGTGCCATGTTCTCCGTTACGGAGGTAGCACTGGTCCTCATTGTTGACCCACAGGATCTGATCCTGCCAGTTCTCCGGATTGAACGTGTCGAAGTCATCGAAAAACGTGGTCTCCCAGGCGGAATCCGCCGCAAAAGCCGATGGTTCTTCGCCAGAAGCACAGCCCGCAAAGGTCAAGATGGAAAGGCCGGCAAAAAGAAGGGCAGAAGAGAGGAGCGAAGGCCGTGAGTGCATGGTCGTGGCGAAGTGATGGGTGGGGAATCGTGCTTGATCCGGAACGAGGCACTATAATTTAGGGTCCGAAGCGACGAATCACATCCGGGTGGGCGGTACCCACTATTCGGGGGTTCTCGGCTGTCCTCATCAAGGAAACGCAACGTAGCCATGCGACTCGAACGATACATCTCTCTCATTATCGTGGTGATCCTGTTTGGGGCAGGTTGCACTGCCGAACGTGAGGCCCTTTTCGACGAAACGGTTTGGGTTGAGCAAGCCCAGACATCACTCATGCCTTTCAAGCAGGGTTTGATGGGCGCATTGAAGGCAGGCATGCAGGAGGGCCCTGAAGCCGCCATTGAGGCGTGTCGGCTTCAGGCGCCGACGATCGGGGAAGCCGTACAGTCCGACCGGGTTGCCATGGGAAGGACCAGCCACAAGTTGCGCAATCCCGACAATGCGCCAAGGGATTGGGTGGCGCCGTTGCTTCAGTCCTACGTGGACGCGCCCGGAAAGCAAGGTCCGGAAGTGGTCCGGCTCTCAGGCGGTCGCGTGGGATATGTCGAACCCATCATCATGCAGGCCATGTGTCAGACGTGTCATGGCACGACGGTTTCTCCCGAGGTCGAGAGCCTGTTGGCAACCCACTATCCCAACGATGAGGCCCGGGGATTTGCCGAGGGGGATTTTCGTGGACTGTTCTGGGTAGAATTCGAGGGTGGCTCCGAAACAGAAGAACAGGGTGGATAGCGTCCAGGTGCTACGATTCGCGATGGAGAGCCGGGTAGAGCGCCTTGAACCGGATGCAGGCTTCCTCATATGCGGCTGACATGGCCGTGTCCGGTTCGACAACCTTCCCCGTCCGGACGGTAGCAACGGTGGCTTCTGCGCAGTCCCTCCAGTGTCCGATCCCGATGCCAGCCAGCATGGCTGCCCCCAGGGCGGCGCCTTCGGTTGTGGTGGTCGTGACCAGGGGAACCTGCAGAACGTCTGCAATGATTTGCCGCCAGAGCGGACTGTTCATGGCACCTCCGCTGGCCCGCAGCTCGGCAGGCCGGGGGATGCCTGCATCCGAGAGCAGGTCCAGATTGTCCTTCAGTCCGAAGGCAACCCCCTCCAGGATGGCCCGGGTGATGTGACCTCGGGAATGAGCGAGCGAGAGACCGGCAAAGGCTCCCCTTGCGGATGGATTGGCGTGCGGCGTGCGTTCGCCGCTCAGGTAGGGAAGGAAGGTGATGCCCTCGGCCCCGGGGCTTGTCCCGGAAGCTTCTTCCATGAGCGCGTCGAACGACGTCTCGGGAGCAAAGGTGTCCCTGTACCACTGAAGGCTTCCCGCAGCGGACAGCATGACACCCATCACGTGCCACAGATCGGGAAGCGCATGCGGGAAGGCGTGGATGCGTCCGCGAGGATCCACGGTTGGACCGGTGGCAGGTGCAAAGATGACACCCGAAGTGCCAATGGTCAGCGCGAATGTATTCGTGATTGTGGCGCCGACGCCGACAGCCTGCGCCGCCTGATCACCACCGCCGGCGACCACCGGGCAGCCTTCGGGAAGCCCCGTCGCGCTGGAGGCGTCGGCGCCGACCCTGCCCGTGATTTCCGTTCCTTCGTGGGTTTTCGGCAGCCAATCCGCCGGGATCTCCAGGGCGTCCAGAACCGCCCGGGACCAGTCCCGGCTCCGGATGTCCAGCAGGAGGGTTCCGCCGGCTCCGGCTCGGTCCGTGGCCAGGGCGCCCGTCAACCGGAATCGGATATAGTCCTTGGGCAGCAGCACGTGGGCAATCCGATTGTACAGATCTGGCTCGTGTTTGCGCATCCAGAGCAGCTTCGGGGCCGTGAATCCTGCAAAGGCGTCGTTCCCGGTGTGCTGCACGAGTGTTTCACGGCCAAGCAGAGCGCGGATTTCGTCGCATTCGGCCTCTGATCGCCCGTCATTCCACAGGATGGCCGGGCGGATGACGCGGTAGTGCGCGTCCAGCGCTACAAGTCCATGCATCTGCCCGGTCAACCCGATGCCCTTGATGTCGGAGGCATGACAGGCCGATTCCGCCAACGCGTGCTTGATGGCTTGCCGGGTGGCCTGCCACCATTCATCAGGGTCCTGCTCGCTCCAGCCTGCCCTCGGCGTCTGCAGGGTGTGGGATGCCTTGCCGATGGCTCGGACACGCCCTTCCTGGTCCAGGATCAGTGCCTTGGTGGCCGTTGTGGATACGTCAATGCCGAGAAACATGAATCAATGTTCAGCGAGTTTGGTTATGCCGCGAATTTTCGTTGGACCCATGCAAGGGCTCCGGCCACGCAGGCACCGAAAATGAGACCTTCCAACCCGGCCAGTGCGGCCTCGGTAACCCGGCCGAAGGGGATGCCTCCAAAGAGGGAGGCGAAGGTGTCCAAACGCAATCGGGACTCCTGGAACGACTCCGCCAGCAACTTCAGGCTGCCACCCATCAAGTGGCCTCCCAGCAAGGGAACGAGGATGCCGATGGTCGCTCCGGCCAATCCGCCTCCCGCAACGTCCCGCCAGTGTTCGGGCACCGCGTCCAGACGTGACCCAAGTAAGGCTCCCAGTGCAACGGCGGCGCCCAGCCCTGCGCCTTCCAATCCGCCGGTGATGCCTGCCGGAGCGCGACCGAGAAGCAGATTGAATGCGTCCACACCCAGCATCTTGGCGGCACTGCCGACCACCAATCCGCCCAGGATGGCCCCGATAATACTCAGGCTCCAGATACGCGAGGGCGAATTCCTGGATACCCACCATGCGCCGGCCATGCCCGCGCTGATACCGGCAGCGCCGGTCAGCCCGACGACGACGTTCAGGCCCACGAGCACGAGGAGGGTGGATAACGTTCCGATACCGGCTTCCGGGGTCGACAGACTGAAACCATACAGCAGCCCGCCGATCAGTCCCGCCATCGCTCCACCCGCGCTGCCGATGCCCCACAACTGCAGTGCACGAAAGACATCCGACGTGTTGTTGCGGGCGAGGGGCGTGTCCGTTGAGACAACCATGACGTCCGCGACGAATCGGTAACCTTGACGGGGGACGGTCTGGATGAATCGAGGGTTCGAGGCATCGTCTTCGAGGACACGGCGCAGTTCCTTGATGCATTGGGACAGCGCGCTGTCTGAGACCACGACATCATCCCACACTTCGGTGAAGAAACGTTCCTTGTCGATGAGTCGTGCGTTTTCTGATACCAGGAGGATGAGTGCATCGAGATACCGTGCATTCACGTCGAGACGCTTTGAACCCTGCCAAAGCTGACGGTCTGCGACGTCCAACTCGTATGGACCGAATCGATATCGGTTTTTCCGAGGATCAGAATGGTTCAAGGCACTGCTCATGAAATGCTCAGATGCTGCTCATGTGGCTCAGGCGGCCCTGCAGCAGTTTGGGACCCGTGATCGACCGGCACGCACGCCGGATCCGATGGCATCCAACATACGATGTACCAACCTCTGCATGTCATGCCTCTCTTTGTTGAATTCCTCCTCCTCGGGCTCTTCGGCCTCGCCCTTTTCGGGCTTTTCCGCATCCTCATTTCGCGCGTCCCCGAAAACCGCTACTACAAATACGGGATCGCCGTCGGCATGGTAACCGGATTCCTGCTCTTCTGGGTGAATGGAGCCGTCGGCATCATCGGCTCCGAAAACAACGATGCCAACATGATGTACCTGCTGGTCCTGTTGCTGGCGTTCCTTGCTTCCATTGCCGTCGGATTCAGGCCGGGGCGCATGATGTGGGTCATGCGGGGATCGGCGGCGTCCTTTGTCGTCATCGCCGTACTGGCTCTGGTGTTCGACGTGGGCGTATCCGGTCCGGTCTGGCCGTGGGATGTCGTCTGGATCACGGGCTTCTTTATGTCCCTGTTGCTGTTTGCCGGATGGCTCTTCCAGCAGGCATCGGTTGTCGAAGGCAGGAAGGAGGAAGGGTAATGAGAGTGTCCAATAAAGTTCAGCGTCGGACAGCGATCGGCTTCATGATTTTCGGTTCTGCATTGCTTCTGTACATGATTCTCGTTGAGGACGAACCAGGGGCCGTACCGCTGGCCATGATGGTCGGAGGCGGTGTGTGGCTCTGGTTGCTCAAACGGACGTGAAGGTGACAGGCGGCAGGGTGAATCTTGCGTAATAATCACGGGCTTTTTTTGACCCGATTCCGGCGCAGTGCGATACTGAAAGCATCATCGATTTATCCGCATTCAAACCGATCAGAGGACGCTTCATGAGTACGAATGGCAAATGCCCGTTCACCGGGGCCATGACGAAGAACCAGGGGGGAGGCACGTCGAATCAGGACTGGTGGCCGAACCAGTTGAATCTGCGCATCCTGCATCAGCACCAGTCGGCCGAGAGCCCGATGGGTGAGGACTTCGACTACGCCGAAGCCTTCCAGTCGCTGGACTACGATGCCCTGAAGAAAGACCTGACGGATCTGATGACGGATTCCCAGGACTGGTGGCCGGCAGACTACGGTCACTACGGTGGTCTGTTCATCCGCATGGCCTGGCACAGTGCAGGGACGTACCGCACCGGCGACGGCCGCGGTGGCTCGGGTTCGGGCATGCAGCGCTTCGCGCCCCTGAACAGCTGGCCGGACAACGGCAACCTGGACAAAGCCCGTCGCCTTCTGTGGCCCATCAAGCAGAAGTACGGCAACAAGATTTCCTGGGCCGACCTGATGATCCTGGCCGGAAACGTGGCCCTCGAATCCATGGGCTTCAAGACCTTTGGATTTGCCGGCGGTCGCGAAGACCTCTTCTCTCCGGAAGAGGACATCTACTGGGGAAGTGAGAGCGAATGGCTGGGCGACAAGCGTTATTCCGGCGATCGTGATCTCGAAAACCCGCTGGCAGCAGTCCAGATGGGGCTGATCTATGTCAACCCGGAAGGTCCGAATGGCAACCCTGACCCTGTCGCGTCGGGCCGGGACGTCCGCGAGACGTTTCGTCGCATGGCCATGAACGACTACGAGACCGTCGCCCTGACGGCCGGAGGTCACACGTTCGGCAAGATGCACGGTGCCGGTCCTGATTCGGCCGTTGGACGCGAACCGGAAGGTGCGCCGATCGAGGCACAGGGACTGGGGTGGCTCAGCACCCACGGTAGTGGGAAAGGTCGTGACACCATCACTTCCGGTCTGGAAGGCGCATGGACGCCCAACCCGACGAAATGGAATATGGACTACTTCCGGGTTCTGTTCAAATACGAATGGGAACTGGTCAAGAGCCCGTACGGCGCTCACCAGTGGCAGCCAGTCAATCCGGATCCGGAAGACATGGCACCAGACGCCGAGGATCCGAACAAAAAGGTGCCGATCGTCATGACGACGGCCGACATGTCCTTGCGCTACGATCCGGAATACGCCAAGATCTCCAAGCACTTCCTGGAGAACCCGAATGAGTTTGCCGACGCGTTTGCACGCGCCTGGTTCAAGCTAACACACCGCGACATGGGCCCGAAGGCCCGTTTCCTCGGTCCGGAAGTGCCACAGGAGGAGCTGATCTGGATGGATCCGGTGCCTGCCGCCGATCACGACGTGATCAATGCGGATGATGTCGAGGACCTGAAAGGTGCCATTCTTGGAACGGGCCTTTCCGTACGCGATCTGGTCTACACGGCATGGTCTTCGGCTTCCACATTCCGTGGCTCGGACAAACGCGGTGGCGCCAACGGCGCCCGTATCCGTCTGGCGCCGCAGAAAAACTGGGACGCCAATGAGCCTGCGACGCTGGCCAAGGTTTTGGGAGAACTGGAAGGCATCCAGCAGAACTTCAATGCAGCCCAGTCAGGCGGCAAGCAGATTTCCCTGGCCGACCTGATCGTGTTGGCGGGATGCGCCGGTGTCGAAAAGGCCGCCAAGGATGCCGGATTCGATGTGTCCGTGCCCTTTACGCCGGGCCGTACGGACGCCACGCAGGAGCAGACGGACGTCGAGTCCTTCGATTGGCTTGAGCCCTACGCCGATGCGTTCCGCAACTACCAGAAAGAGGAGTTTGCGGTGACGGCAGAGGAAATGATGATCGACCGCGCCCAACTCATGGGTCTGACGGCTCCGGAAATGACGGTGCTGGTCGGTGGCATGCGTGCCCTGGGCGCCAATCACGGCGGTACGGGCCACGGTGTCTTCACCGACCGTGCCGGCCAGCTGACGAATGACTTCTTCGTAGGCTTGTTGGACATCGGAACGGTGTGGACTCCGACTGTCGAGTCACGTGATCAGAAGAACCCGATGTTCTTCGACGGACGCGATCGGGCCACCGGCGAAAAGAAATGGACCGCTTCGCGGGCCGACCTCGTCTTCGGTTCCAACTCGCAGCTGCGTGCCATTGCCGAAGTCTACGGTCAGGCAGACGCGGCCGAGAAGTTCGTCAAGGACTTCGTAGCGGCCTGGGACAAAGTGATGATGGCTGACCGCTTCGAGTTGGCCTGATTGACGGCTCTTGCGTATTGTAGTCCCTTGCGGGCGGCGCCTGTCGGCGCCGCCCGCATCTGTTTCAGCAGATAATCACCAAGGCGATGAACAAGCAGAACACCCTCATTCTCGGCGTCAGCCTGATTCTTGGTCTGGGATTGTTGGGATTGCTGCTGGGCAATGCCGTTGTCCGCTTCAAGACCGTGGATCGATCGGTTACGGTCAAGGGATTGTCTGAGCGCGAAGTGCCAGCCGATGTGGTCATCTGGCCCATCCAGTTTACTGCGGCCAGCAACGATCTGGGCGATCTGTATCGAACGATAGACCGCAACACGGGAATGATCCGTTCCTATCTGCTGGAAGCCGGTATCAGTCAGGAGGAAATCACCATGACGGCACCGGCCATCACGGACAAGTCGGCGCAGCAGTGGGGGGATTCCAGCAGTCCTTTCCGGTATACGGCGCAACAGGCGGTAACCGTCTATTCCGAGCAGGTGGCCCTCGTACGCAGCATCATGTCGGGCATGTCCGAGCTCGGCAAGCAGGGAATCGTGTTCTCCGGTGACAATTACCAGGCGCCCACGGAATACATCTTCACCGGGCTCAATGACCTCAAGCCGGAGATGATTGAAGAAGCGACGCGGGCCGCGCGGGAGGTGGCGGAGAAGTTTGCCTCTGACTCCAACAGTCGACTGGGCAAGATCCGGAACGCGTCACAGGGACAGTTCAGCATCGCCGCCCGGGACAACAACAATCCGCATATCAAGAAGGTGCGGGTCGTTTCCACCATCACGTATTACCTGTCCGACTGACCGGAGGGAGTACGTGAGGGAGATGGACGAGGTGCAGCAAGAGGCAAGAGGCCGCCATGATGCGGCCGCGCCGTGGTGGGCCGCGACGCTGGTCATCCTGTGTGTCACCGGGCTTGCAACGAACTGGATCGACTTCTCCGATCATCCCACCATGCAGTCGTTCTGGAAGGGATATGTACTGGACATGGCGGGTCCGGCCTGGACCTACATCCTGATCAGGGGGCTGTTCACAGCGTGGAGGGATACACCCTGGGCCCGATTCTTCCAGCCCGGCAGGACGTTCATCTTGTGTGTCGGCGCATTGTCCGCCATCGAATTGATGCAATACCTGCAGTGGTACGACGCAACTTTCGATCCATGGGATCTGCTGGCGTATATCTCGCTCCTCGGGCCGGTGTACCTTGTGGACCGTTTCCTCTATCGTCCATTCGTACAGGAAAGCTGATGTCATTCCTCGTTCGCATTTTCTCAATCTGGCTGCTGGCCGGTACAACCTTGGCAGCTGGCGCCCAGGATCGGGAAAGCATTGCCTTGACCGGTGCGACCATTATTCCCGTGGACGGTTCGGGAATCGTGGAGAACGGTACCGTCATTGTGCGGGATGGACGCATCTCCAGGGTTGGAAGTGCCTCTCTGGTGACCATACCCGATGGTATGACCACCTTGGACCTTGCGGGCCGGTGGATCATCCCGGGATTGATCGACACCAACGTCCACCTGATCCTGAACACGGTTCCCGAATTCTACATCCGGTACGAAGATGATCTGGTGGACATCGCCATCCAGTCTGCGCAGGTCGGACTGAAATACGGCATGACCACCATGGCCGATTCGTGGGGACCGCTGAAGCCGCTGATCGAGGCGCGGGACATGATTCGGAGCGGTGAAGTGGTGGGCAGCGACGTCCTGATTTCAGGCAACATCATCGGTACGGGCGGTCCCTTCTCACCCTACTTCATGAATGGATGGGGACTTCGGGGCAAGTCCCTGCGCTACGGTGACTGGGTGACGCCGGTCATTCAGAACCGGATCAACTCGCTGTGGGAAGCCGGCATGGGCCCGGAATTGATGGCCCTGACACCAGAGGAACTGGCGGTCCGCATGGAGGAATACATCCACCGCGGTGTGGATTTCGTCAAACTGGGCATCAGTGGGCACGGTATCGAGCCGGTCGAGCCGCTGATGTTCACGGACGATCAGCTCGATGCCATGGTTTCGGTCATCAACGAGGCTGATCTGCCCTTCCAGACGCACACTTTCAGCATTCCAAGCCTGGCACAGGCTGTTGCGCTGGGGCCTGACCTGCTGCAGCATCCCAATGTCATGAATCCCTCGTGGCCGGGCGCTTCAGAAGCCCAGAAAGCCGCCATCCGGATGTTGATCGAAGAGATCGATTCGGCCGGCATTCTTTCGGGATTGATGGCCGTTCCAGAGAAGCGGCAGATCGAGTTGTACCAGTCCTGGTCATCGGGCATGACCAACGATCCGGCCCTGGACGAGATCATGCGCTACCGGCAGCCCTGGTTCGAAGGCGTCACGTTCGACATGATGGCGGAGGGATTGCGCGTCTGGCTGAGTGCGGGCGTGCCCTTCACCCTGGCCACCGATCAGGGGCCAGAAGACGCTGACCTGGGACCTACGGTGTGGGGGCGGATGGGCCGGGCCCACTTTGACCGCATGATCGGATTGCAAGACGCCGGCGCTTCGCCCATGACCATTCTGGAGGCTGCCACCCTCATGGGTGCTCGGGCCTATCGCCTGGATGCGGATCGAGGGAGCATCGAAGAGGGAAAGCGGGCCGACCTGTTGATCCTGGGGTCCGACCCCCTGGCGGACATCGGCAACGTGCGGGACATTGTCCACGTCATGCTGGCCGGTCGTTTGGTCGATCGGGATTCCCTGCCGGAAAACCCGGTGCTCGACTACGATCCCGAAGCTGCCTGGCCGTATTGATTCAATCACCCTGAAAATCGTCCTCGATCCATGATTGATACCTACCGATCGGAATTCCGTCGCTATCACAACTATGTCCTGGGTGTCCTGGAACAGGTGGACGATGACATCCTGAACCGGGTGCCGGTTGCGGGCGGAAATTCGATCGGCATGCTGGTCCGGCACCTGCATGGCAATCTGCGGTCCCGATTCACTGACTTCCTGACAGACGATGGCGAGAAAACGTGGAGGGAACGAGAGGACGAGTTTGCACACGTCGCCTTGACCGTGGAAGAGGCGCGGCAACTGTGGGAAGAGGCGTGGGCAGTCCTGGAGCAGGCGCTTGGCGAACTGACGCCCTCTGATCTGGATCGTGAGGTGTCCATCCGGGGGCAGGCTCTGACGGTTCGGGCTGCCCTGCTGCGAAGTCTTGCCCATATCAGTTACCATGTCGGACAGATGGTCGTCATGGGTCGGGCAGGGAAGGCGGAAACTTGGTCCTTCATGAGCATCCCGCCCGGTCAGACGGCCGCCTACAATCAGAATCCAACCAGAGAGAGAGGGTAAGTCATGCAATTGGGAGCGTTTTCCGTCAGTCTGTCCGTGAAGGACATCGGCCAGTCGAAGACTTTTTATTCGCACCTTGGATTCGAGGTGGTCGGAGGTGTCGAGGAACAGGGGTGGCTCATCCTTCGCAACGGCTCCCACACGATCGGGTTGTTCCAGGGCATGTTCGAGGGCAACATCCTGACGTTCAATCCCGGGTGGGACGCACAAGGGAATCCCATCGATTCCTTTGAAGATGTCCGGGCCATCCAGCAACACCTCAAGGACAATGGCATCGCATTGACCACCGAGGCCGATCCGGACAGCAAAGGACCTGCAAGCATCGCCATGCGTGACCCGGATGGCAATGCCATCCTGATTGACCAGCACGTCTGAATCCGAGCCACACGTCGCCGCTCACCAATCCAGTACCATGTCCCGATCTCCCGAAGCGTTCAGGCAGCACGTCCAGGAACCCTTCCTGATGTTCAACACCCTGTTCCTGAACCTCCCGTTCCGGGACATCCAGAGCACGGGGGAACGTATTCCATTGCTGCTGCATGCCTGTGAGGACGGGTTGAAGCGAGGGGCGTCTCCGGAGCAGATCATGGAGGGCTTCTTTTCCGATACGCTGAGATTGAAAACAGAGGAAGAGCGGCTCGACTTCATGTTCAGGGTGGTCCAGTACGTGGAGCGCCAGGTCGTTCTATTCGACAGTGTGGAAGAGTCCGCTGCTTCCAAGATGGACCGATGGGAGGGCAGACCGCTCATCCATCTTCTGCGGGACGATGTCGATGGGCGCTACAAAAAGGCTCTGTCGGGTTTCCGGGCCCGCATCGTTTTCACGGCGCATCCTACCCAGTTCTATCCGCCCCAGGTACTGCGCATCATCAACCGATTGCGTCGTTTCATCGGGCGGGGGGACCGTCGACGCATGACGGAGACCCTTCAGCAACTGGGTTTGACGTCCCTCTTGTCGTCAAAGAAACCGACGCCCATCGAGGAAGCCCACAACATCATCCATCTGATGCGGGAGCATCACTACGATGCGGCTGCCCGATTGTATCGGGACATCAAGTCGGCAATCGGGGATCCTGCATTTGAAAATGATCGGCTCATCGAACTCGGATTCTGGCCGGGGGGTGATCGCGACGGCAATCCCTTCGTTACGTCAGACGTGACGCGACAGGTGGCAGAAGAGTTGCGGCTATCCATCATCAAGTGCTATCACAATGACCTGAAACGGCTGGATGCAAAGCTGACGTTCCGGGGTGTGACCGATGACATCGCAGCGTTGCGCAAGGGGGTGTACGAGGTCGTCTTCGACTCCGACAAGCCGTTTGATCCAGGTACTCTTCTGGAGGGTCTGGAAAGCATCCGTCGACGGGTGATGGACGACTTCAATGGCCTGTATGCCGAGGACATCGAACTCCTGATGGACAAGATCCGGCTGTTTGGTGGGCACTTCGCCACGATGGACATCCGTCAGCACCATCGGATCCATCGGGAAGCCGTCCATGCGGTCCTCCGTGCCCATGGTCTGATTCGGGAATCACTCGATGAGCTTGAGCCGAATGAGCTGCGGCGCATACTGTTATCGGAAACGCTGGACACGGACGTTGTGGATCTGGATGGCCTGGATCCGGTCGTGGCAGATGTGTTTTCCACCCTGCGACTGATGGTTGAAATCCAGGCGCGCAACGGCGAGCGCGGGTGCAATCGGTACATCATCAGCAATGCGGAAGATGTCTGGTCCGTGCTGTTTGTGTACGCGCTGGCGCGCTGGTCCCAGGGAACAGACGAGCCTCCGATCGACATCGTGCCGCTGTTCGAAACGGTACATGGCATGGACGCGGCCGCAGGGGTCATGCAATCTCTTTTCGATGAGCCGATCTACCGCAGCCATGTGGCCGGGCGCGGCGACGTTCATACCCTCATGCTCGGCTTCTCGGACGGGACCAAGGACGGCGGGTATCTGAAGGCCAACTGGGCCATACACGAGACGAAAGAGGCCCTGACTGCTGTTTGCCGGAAAGCCGGTGTGGACGCCGTGTTTTTTGATGGCCGTGGTGGTCCGCCGGCTCGCGGCGGCGGCCGAACGAACCGGTTCTATGCCTCGCAGGGACCCGCCATCGCCAGCCACGCCCTCGA
>Ga0070726_10001236_pt1 | contig 26473 bp, 17 predicted proteins | sample tdAd471_FD_67275 | JGI IMG/M metagenome (GOLD analysis project Ga0070726, IMG submission 67275) | Marine sediment microbial communities from the Atlantic coast under amendment with organic carbon and nitrate - tdAd47.1 | ecosystem: Environmental > Aquatic > Marine > Coastal > Sediment | place...
GGGAAACCGGTAACGCCCCGAGACTGGGTTATGGCATCAACCTGAAGCTGTACGGTCAGGGCAACAACGCCAACTCGGAATTCATAGCCTGGACCCGTGCCCTGCTGGATAACAACCAGATCCCCTGGCAGACATCGACTTACCGGGTGGGCAGCGCCGGCGGCGGCACCATCGGTGGCGTTTTTTCCTCCCAGAACATCGAGGTTATCGATTTTGGCGTGCCGCTGCTGTCGATACATACACCGTTTGCCGTCAGTTCCAAGGTCGATGTCTATAACCTCTACCGGGCCGCCGCGGCCTTCTACCGGTTCCGTGAGTAGACCCATGGTGATGCACGGCGGTCCAGGGCAGTATATACCCGGCCGGGGAATCCCCGGCTGTTCCGGTTGCGCCAGTGCGCTTCCGGGACCCCGTTGACCTGGATTCTGTACCGCGTTGTCCGGCGGGATCAGCATTGACGGGACGAGCGCGGAGGCGGTAGCCTGCCGACAGAACCGACTTTTGCTGCTGGACAATCCGGCGGCCAGGGCATAACTTTCATGGAAGTTTTAACTAACCAGGCTGTTGAAAAACGTCTTGAGCGCAGCCAGAACGAGGCGAAAACTGTCGAAACAAGCGCAGTTTACCCAGGGTAATTGCGCACTTTCAGACTGTTTTAATGAATTATTGGCAAGCGCAATAGTTTTTCAACAACCGGCTAATCAGGGATTTCCTGGCAGTTCCATGATGGCAATTTCTGAACCCGGCTGCCGCAATCGATTGCCGATACCGCCACACTGATAACAATGACAGCAATAAATTCCAGAGGAATCACGATGCATTCAGTCCGCCTGTTACCGTTACCCGCCATTCCAACCCCACCGGCATTGACCGGGCTGCTGCTGGCTCTGTGCCTGATCCCTGCCAGTGCTCTGGCGCAAATGCCGCGTGCCGATTACAGCGCTGTGTCCGACAGCCGGCTGATCGATCCCGAGGATCACAACTGGCTCTCCTACCGGGGCACACTGGATGGCTGGGGATACAGCCCCCTTGAGGAGATTGATACCGACAACGTCAGTGAACTGCAGCCGGTCTGGTCATTCTCCACCGGCGTGACCGGCGGCCACGAGTCGCCTCCCATCGTCAATGACGGTGTCATGTTTGTCACCACACCGGGCAACCTGGTCTATGCCCTGGATGCCGCCAGCGGCGAACTGATCTGGCGTTATCAGCACGATCTTCCCCAGAGCCTGATTGCTTTCCATCGCACCAACCGGGGTGTTGCTCTGTACGACGACAAGGTCTATACCGCAACCCTGGATGCCCGGGTAGTGGCACTTGACGCGCGTACCGGTGACAAGGTGTGGGATACCACGGTTCAGGACAACAGTTTCGGTTACTACATCACCATGGCGCCCCTGGCCATCGACGGCAGAATCATGGTCGGCGCATCAGGCGGCGAACTGGGTATCCGCGGGTTCGTGGTGGCGCTGGATGCGGAAACAGGTGAGGAGCTGTGGCGAACCTACACGGTTCCGGCACCCGGTGAACCCGGCAACGAAACCTGGCCTGGAGAATCATGGCGCACCGGCGGTGCCGCGGTGTGGGTACCGGGGCACTACGACCCGCAGCTGGGCCTGGCCTATTTCGGGACCGGCAACCCCGGCCCCTGGGTCGGCGATCAGCGCCCCGGTGACAATCTCTATACCAATTCCGTCATTGCCCTGGATGTAGAAACCGGGGAAATTCGCAATCACCATCAGTATCACTGGAATGGATCCTGGGACTGGGACGAGGTTTCCACGCCGATACTGATGCCGGTGGAACGCAATGGCCGGGAAATCAATGGCCTGGTTCATGCCGGTCGAAACGGCTACCTGTGGGTACTGGAGCGTCAGGCGGACAGGATCGGTTTTATTGATGCAGAGCCCTATGTATTCCAGAACGCCTTCGCCAGTATCGATCCGGAAACCGGTCGCCCTACTTATGACCCGGCACACAAACCGGTAACCGGCGCCTCCACTTCCTTCTGTCCCTCACTCTGGGGCGGTAAGGACTGGCCCCCTGCCGCGTACAACCCGGACACCGGCCTGGTCTATATTCCCGCCAACGAAAATCACTGCGGTATCATCGAGGGACGCGAAGTCACCTACATGCCCGGCAGCTCCTTTACCGGTGCCAGGTCCCAGATGACCTTGCAGGAAGGTGAGGACCATATCGGCGAGATCCAGGCGTGGAACATCGATACCGGCGAACAAGTGTGGACCAGGGAGTTCCAGTCACACAACTGGGGCGGCATCCTCACAACGGCCGGTAACCTGATATTCAGCGGTGGCACCAGCGACCGCTTCTTCCGCGCCCACGACGCAACCACCGGGGAGGAACTGTGGCGTTTCCGGACCAACTCGGGAATCATCGGGGTGCCCTCGACCTTTGCGGTGAACGGCAAACAGTATGTCGCAGTGCAGTCCGGGTGGGGGGTAGACGCCGCGGGCATGACTGCGCGGATCGATCAGCAACGCGGCACCCGGACTTTCGTCCCCCAGGGCGGCGTTGTCTGGGTGTTTGCCCTGCCCTGAAACAGCAACCGGAGTGGGTAGGATGGCAGGTGGAGGAACGGCCAGGTTGGAGCATTAAAAACCCGGGGCAACAATTCAGCGGATGGTCCTTGCCTCGGGACGCAGGCAGGGAGCGAAAGCTGTAGCGGGCCAATAACAACAGGAGAGTAACCCATGGCGCTTTCGCTGCGCAGACTGGTTGCATGTGTGCTGTTGATGCTGCCCCTTGCAGCCACCGGTGCTGAACTTGATACCCGCGCCTACGATCCCGACAATGGATTCAACCTGACCCCTACCACCAACGGACTGGCAATCACCTGGGACGCGCCATCGGGGCAATCCCATATCGAATTCCAGGTGATACCCCGACAGGGAAACAATGCCGCCGCTCCCCTGATCAGGGAAATCGGCCAGGACGGCCGTTCCACCATAACCGACATCAATCCCCATTACCTGTTCTTCGTCGGTCAGCGGGACCTGGATATCCGCGATCTTGACGACGGCTGGATGATTTTTTTCGATCGGGTCCACCGGCGACCCTACGCAGTGGAAAAAGCGGTGCTGACTCCGGAAAACATCAGCGTCACCACCAGCCGCAGTCGCGCCACTGTCCAGTTCGACGGCCTGGAAAGCCCCAGTTTCAGCGGTTCACTGGTTTTCACCCTGTATCACGGCAGTCCCTTCATCCACATGGAGGCACGGGTCAGCACGGAACGTCCCGCTACCGCTTTCCTTTACCATGTCGGTCTGGCCAGGGCGGATGTCCAGGGGCATGAGCTGCACTGGATCGACAGTACCGGTGAATTGCAACGTAGCTCCGCCGGCAGGGATACAGCCAGGGTTTATACCACGCGGTTTCGCAGCATGGCCCTGTCGTCGGCAACCGGTTCCCTGGCCATCTCACCGTTTCCTCACCAGTACCTTTATCCGCTGGATTTCGCCGACAATTATGGCTACAACTGGGCCGGTGTCGACTACCTGGACATGGTGGACGGCTTTGCCTGGGGAGTACGCCAACCTCCCATGGGAGACCGGCGGTTCGTGCCCTGGGTCAATGCCAGGCCCGGCAGTCAGCAACAGCTTGGCGTGCTCCTGTTTCCCTCCGCGTTGCCCGGCCACGCCAACCTGGACGTGGTGAAATCCTACACGCGGAGCGATTCGTTCAAGCCCCTGCCCGGTTTCAAAACGCTGTCCAGCCACTACCATCATGAACACGCCATGGAGGTCATCAACCGGCAGCAGCAGTCTCCGGATCTGCCGCCGGATCTGGTGAATCCCGGGTTTGTGCAGGTTTTCAAGGCGATGGGCGTGGACATGGTGCACATGGCGGAATTCCATTCTGGTCGCACGCCGCGCCTGGAAACCGCGGAGCGCCTGGCCCAGCTGCAGGTGATGCATGACGAGTTTGAACGGCTGTCCAGTGACGATTTCCTGTTGATTCCCGGCGAGGAGCCCAACGTTCACCTTGGCGGTCACTGGCTGAGCCTGTTTCCCAGACCGGTCAACTGGGTGCTGAACCGGGACCGGTCTCAACCATTCGTCCAGGAGTCTGCGCAATACGGCACGGTGTACCACGTGGGCAGTCCGGCCGATGTGGCCAGGCTGCTGGAGCTGGAAAACGGTCTGGCCTGGACGGCCCATCCCCGGGTGAAAGGCTCAACCGGCTTCCCGGACCGGTACCGGGATGAAGCGTTTTTTACCGGTGATCATTTCCTCGGTGGTGCCTGGAAAGCCATGCCGGCGGACTATTCCCGGGACACCCTGGGCTGGCGGGTGCTGGACCTGGAAAACGACATGGCAAACTGGGGCAACCGCAAGTACAGCCTGGGGGAAGTGGACGTATTCCGGGTAACCACCGACTCCGAGCTGTATGGCGCCATGAATATCAATTACCTGAAGCTGGAGACAATTCCCCGCTTCCAGGATGGCTGGCAACCGGTCCTGGACGCGCTGCGCGGGGGCCGGTTTTTCGTTACCACCGGGGAAGTGCTGATTCCGGAGTTTGTCGTCGCCGGCTACGACAGCGGTGACACCATCCCGAGCACCACCGACCTGCGCCGCCTGCCCATTGAAATGCAGCTGGAATGGACCTATCCCCTCTCCCGCCTCAGCATCGTCACCGGTGACGGGGACCGGGTATACCGCACCCATTTTGACCTGTCGGCAACCAGGGAATTCGGTGCCATGCCGATTCGCATCGATGCCGATCTCAGCGGTATGCAATGGGTGAGGATGGAAGCGTGGGACATCGCCCGTAATGGTGCCTTCACTCAACCAGTATGGATTGAATCGGCGGACTGACCTGTCCGGTCGGGGGAGGCTGCGGAATTCTTACCCCCAACCAGGCAACGGCAGCAAACCTGCACCGGCCGACCTCACCCTGTACCCACCCCCTGCTTTTTTTTCAAAAACTGAGCCACTGCCACCAAATAATCAGGTTGGACACTTGGGCCAGGAAATTTTATCCTTGGCGCGATAACAATAAGGACAATACCATGAGCAAACTACCTGCCCGCTTTCTGCTTCTTTTCTCCAGCCAGCTGCTCCTGATGCTGGTCGCCCCGGTCCACGCCCAGTCCCTGCTGGACGACTATACGCCGGTCACGCTCGACGAGCTGGAAAACCCGCCGGCCAGCGACTGGCTGATGTGGCGGCGTACGCAAAACCACTGGGCCTACAGCCCCCTTGACCAGATAAACCGGGACAATGTCGGCAGCCTGCGCCTGGCCTGGGCCTGGACCATGGAGCCGGGAATGCAGGAAACCACGCCACTGGTTCACGACGGCGTGATGTTTCTTCCCCAGGCCTGCGATTTTATCGAGGCAGTGGACGCCACCGACGGCACGCTGCTGTGGGAATATCGCCGGCCGCCGGTTGATCACGTGGCACCGCTGTCCTGCGCGAATCGCAATGCCACGCTTTACCAGGACCAGCTGATCATCGCCACCCGCGATGCCTACCTGGTGTCGCTGAACGCCCGCACCGGCGAAGTGACCTGGGAACGGCGCATGGGTGACTGGGAGGTAGGGCAACACTATTCCGGGGGTCCGCAGGTGCTGGATGGCAAGATCATCGCGGGCATGTCCGGCTGCTATTACATCAATACCTTCTGCTGGGTTTCGGCTCACGACCCCGATACCGGCGAAGAATTATGGCGAACCAACACGGTACCCCGGGTAGGTGAACCCAACGGCGAGTCCTGGGGTGATGTGCCCAACGAACAGCGTCGCGGTGGTTCTGCCTGGATGCCGGCCAGCTACGATCCCGACCTGGACATGATATTCGTCGGCGTCGCCGTGCCCATCCCCTGGGGCGACATCCAGCGAATGACCGGTGGCGGCGATGTGCTGTATACCAACTCCACGCTGGCGCTGAATGCGGATACCGGCGAAATCGAGTGGTACTTTCAGCATATTCCCGGTGGCAACTGGGACCAGGACCACCCTTTCGAGCGTCTTGTCGTCGAGACCGAGGTCACCCCGGACGCCGATGCCGTTTCCTGGATCAACCCCGATATTCAATCCAGCCAGCGCCGTAAGGTCATCACCGGGATCCCCGGCAAACCGGGAATCGTATGGACCCTGGACGCTGCTACCGGCGAGTTCCTGTGGGCAATTGAAACCAACTACCAGAACGTCATCGTCGGCGTCGATATCGAGGGCCGCAAGGGCATCACCAACCCGGAGATAGCCATCCAGGAAATCCGCCAGCAGAAACTGGTCTGCCCAACGACGCGGGGCGGAATCAACTGGCAGTCGGTGGGCTACAGTCCCCAGACCAATACCCTTTACACGCCAACCAACAATGCCTGCATGGACTTCTACCTGAACCCGGTTGAACCCACTGTTGGCCTGCATCACCGTTCCGCCACTTCCCGCATCGTGCAGCGTCCCGGATCCGATGGCCGGGTGGGCATTCTCAGTGCCATTGATGTCGCCACCGGCAAGCCGCGATGGGTACATCGCCAGCGCGCCGGTATCGGCGGTTCGGTGTTAACCACCGCGGGTGGTCTGGTATTCGTTTCCGACGATGCCCGCCGGTTTCGCGCCTTCAACGCCGACACCGGCGAAATCCTCTGGGAGCAGATTCTCAACTCCACCGCCGGCGGTTTCCCCGTGTCCTACAGCGTGGACGGCGTGCAGTACATTGCCATTGCCGCGGGCGGCGGTGTCACCTACCGGATGCTGACGCCGGAAATCCAGCAGCGTAGCGGTGGCAACATGCTGTTTGTCTTCCGGCTGCCTTAAACGAACGATTGCATCAGGTCCTGTTCACACTAATTTGAATTCAGTGTGAACAGGACCTGGCAGGGATGATCCGATGATTTACCGATTGGGGCAAAGCGCCGTCGAAATCGTCGGCGACGATGTGTTTATCGCCGACAACGCCACCGTGATCGGCCGAGTACGCCTGGAGAACAATGTCAGCGTCTGGTTCAACGCGGTGATTCGCGGCGACAATGACCTGATCACCGTCGGCGAAAACTCCAATATCCAGGACGGCTCCGTCCTGCACACTGACCCGGGAATACCGCTGACCATCGGCAAATATGTGACCGTCGGCCACAAGGCCATGCTCCACGGCTGCACCATCGGCGACTGTTCCCTGATCGGTATCAATGCGGTGATCCTGAATGGCGCACGCATCGGCAGGAACTGCCTGGTCGGCGCCAACAGCCTGATCACCGAAAACAAGGAAATTCCCGACGGCTCACTGGTGGTTGGCGCGCCTGCACGGGTTATCAGGACGCTGTCGCCCCGACAGCAGGATGCCCTGAAGGAAAGCGCCGAGCACTACGTGGAGAATTTCAAACGCTACCGGAAAGAATTGCAGCAGGATCCACGCTGACTCTCTCACCCTGAACCACGCGACCCGTTAACAACTTCATCGCCCTGTTCATGCACGTTGTGGCGAAATCGCCAGCACCCACAGGTGCCATGTCTATTTCCTTGATCCTGACGATACCTGCCCTTGCCATCAAGAAACAGTAACCAGTTCCCCACGGGATCAGATCCCTTGATGGCCTGGTGGGGCACCACCAGGATGACAGGACACAGCGGTTCACGGCCACCTGCCCACAGACCTGCAGCAGGCACCGGAGAATACTCACGAAACCGACAACTCCAGCATGGTCCACGCCGGCACTGCCGGTCAGCCGCGTCACTTAACCTCGGCAGTATGTCCCATCAGCTCTTTGCAGGCGTGCGGCGGACAACTATGAGCATCCGGTGGTTTTTGCGGACCCTTCGTGGACACGACTGCCAAATGCTTTTATGCTCAGGGCAAGCCTGGTTTCATCAACTCTCCACAGGACAGTCTTTCGCCATGACGCTGACCACCCTTACCTTGTTGCATGGCCTGTTGCGCCGGCCGCTGCGCACCCTGATGGCTGGATGCCGGCCATCCGCCGGGCGTTCTCCGGCATCGTTCTCATACCGGTATTTTCTGCAGAGAGCCGGCCTTGCCCCCTTGCTGCTGAGCCTCTGTCTGCTCATTCCGGCAGCAGTCACCGCCCAGGAGAACTTTGACATCATCATCAGCAACGGCAGGCTGGTGGACGGCACGGGTAATCCGTGGGTGCGGGGGGATGTGGGCATCGAGGGCGACCGGATTGTCCGGATCGGCGATCTGTCCACGGCCACAGCCACCACGGTAATCGATGCCCGCGGCCTGGTGGTGGCCCCCGGTTTTATCGATCCCCATACCCATGCTCTGCGCGGCATTTTCGATGTCCCCACCGCAGACAGTGCGCTGCTTCAGGGCGTGACTACCCTCACCGAGGGCAACGACGGCAGTTCACCATTCCCCATCGATGAACACTACCGGCAGATCGAAGCAACCGGCATCAGCCCCAACTGGGCAGTCTTTGTCGGTCAGGGTACGATTCGAAGTCAGGTCATCGGGGCCACGGACAGGACTGCCACAGCGGAGGAGTTGCAGCGCATGCAGGCCATGGTGGCGGAGGCCATGGAACAGGGTGCCCTGGGACTTTCCACCGGGCTTTTTTATGTCCCGGGCAGTTTTACCCCCACCGACGAGGTGATCGCCCTTTCCCGGGTGGCAGCCGACTACGGCGGGATCTATATTTCTCACATGCGGGAGGAAGCTGCCCAATTGTTGGAGTCGGTACAGGAAACCATCGAGATCGGCGAGCAGGCCGGTATCCCGGTACAGATCACCCATCACAAGGTGATCGGCGCCGGTAACTGGGGAATGTCCGTCGACTCGCTGCGCCTGGTGGACCAGGCCCGGGCCCGTGGTATCGACGTGACCATGGATCAATATCCCTACACGGCTTCGCAGACCGGGATTACCGCGCTGATACCCCAGTGGGCCCAGGAGGGCGGACGTGACCGCATGCTGGAGCGAATCGACAGCCCGGAAACCCGCCCGGCAGTGAAAACCGCCGTTGTCGAGAAAATTCTTTATGACCGCGGCGGGGGTCATCCCCGCAATGTGTTCATTTCGCGCAGCACCTGGGATCGCAATCTGGAAGGCAAAAACCTGGCCGAGCTGGCCTCCGCACGGGGCATGGAACCGACACCGGAAAATGCCGCCGAGGTGGTTTTCGATATTATCAGGGGGGGCGGTGCCACGGCGGTCTACCATGCCATCGGCGCTGACGATGTCGATCGCATAATGCAACACCCGGCAGCCGCGGTGGGATCCGACGGTCCCCTCGGCGTCTTTGGCGAAGGCGCGCCACACCCGCGCCAGTACGGTACCTTCGCCAGGGTGCTGGGCCACTACGTACGCGAACGGGGCGTTATCAGCCTGGAAGAAGCCATCCGTAAGATGACCAGCCTGAGTGCGCAACGCCTCAGTCTTCGTAACCGGGGTCTGCTGGCCCAGGGCTTTTTCGCGGATATCGCGGTCTTCGACCCCAAGCAGATCAGCGACCGGGCAACATTTGCGGAACCCCATCAATACGCCGTGGGCATGAAGTACGTCCTTGTCAATGGCGAAATCGTCGTGGCCGACGGTCGACACACCGGGCGGCGGCCCGGACGGATTCTCCATGGCCCCGGCTATACCGGCAACTGAAAAGAAATCAGAGAGGTGTCACATGAACCCGCAGCTTCCCCACTTCCGCCTATCGCTGTCAGGAATCATCGCCCTGTCCTGTACACTGTCGGCCCTGACCGGTCCTGCCCTGGCACAGAACAGCAACACCGGGACGACCCCGGATGTCTATGAGCAGGTTGCCGAATCCCGCGGTCTCGGCGGAGTCATTGGCTACGGTCGCGGTGCCTCGTTTGTGGACATAGACCTTGATGGCGACGACGATCTGTTTGTGGCGGACACGGATGGTCGCCTGTTCGGTCGCCCCTATGGCATGTCCATTCTCTACGTCAATGATGGCAGCGGCAATTTCCGTCCCGGCGAATTCAATCTGGACCCCGATGACTTTCTCGGCACCTGGGGCGGATCCTTTTCCGACTTCGACAATGACGGGGACCCGGACATGCTGGTAGTCAATGGCGGCTATACCACCGGCTCAACCCTGGCGCTGCTGGAAAACCGCATCGCCCAGGGTCAGGGATTCGTCAATATCTCCATCCAGGCAGGGATCTCAGCTCCCGAGTCGACAGACCAGACGTATGCCTGGTGGGGGGCATCCTGGGCAGACTTTGACAACGACGGCTGGCTGGACCTGGCGGTGACCCGCCTGGCAGATCGGCCCCTGCTTTTCCACAATCAGGGAGATGGCACCTTCAGCGAGGTGGGACTGCAGATGGGACTGCGGGATTTCGGCCATCGAAATGCCAAGAACCCGGTCTGGATCGATTACGACAACGATGGCGATCAGGACCTGTACCTGGCAGGCATCGACTGGCACGGTTTTTTCCGCAATGACGGATCGACTTTTCACGAAGTCACCACCGAAGTCTTCACCGAACCCCTCGAAGGTCACAGCGGCCAGCCCGCCGTGTTCGCTGTTGCTACTGCCGACCTTGACCAGGACGGACTGGAGGATATCTACCTTGGTCGATGGGACTCCCAGGACTACATTCTGTTCAGTAACGGCGACGGCAGTTTTCACCGCGTCGGCAAGGAAAACGGTATCGACACCGTAAACCATGTCAAGCTGTCTGAAACAGACACCAATCCGATGGCTAATGAAGCACGTGCTCTGCGCCGCCAGGCTCGTCAGAACAGCCCCACCGGTGAAGAGGTCGACATGGCCCCTTTTGAAAACACCATGGGTCTCGGCATCGGCGACCTGTTCGATGACGGCTATCCGGATATTGTGATAGGCACCGGGGACCCGATGTTCAATGCCGCAGACGTTATTTTCTGCAATCAGGGGCAGCGCACCTTCCAGCGCTGTCTCGACCGGTTTGTCGAACCGGACGGCGAACATCGCATGACCCGGGGCCATGGCGTGGCTTTCGCCGATATTAACGGCGACGGGTTGACAGAGTTCTTTTTCAACCTTGGCGGACACCCGCCCTTCGATTTCAGCCAGAATACCGAGTCACGGGAAACCAACAAGCTGTTCATGCGGCAGACTGACCAGGCTCCCAATGCCGCCTGGATAAGACTCACGGGAACCGACAGCAATCGGGACGCCATCGGGGCACGGGTCAGATACGGTGCCGGCGACCAGACACGCTATCATTTTGTTCGCTCCACTGCCGGATTCCAGAGCCAGAACAGTAAAACCCTGGTTTTACCGATGGGCAGTAGCGATCGCGTTCCCGTTGTCATCGACTGGCCCAGCGGTAACACTACCGCAATCGAAGTGGCCGCCGGACAATCCCTGGAGATTGTGGAACAGCCAGTTCAACCGTAGCGCGGCGGGCAATAAGTCAAGGGGCAATCGACAGACCGCTTGTGCTGCTATAAAGGACCTGCGCTCAACGGCGAATAATGACCGCTTTTAAGGGTATCGTTCAGAGTGAAGGTGCCCCGAAGGGGCGTGGTCCGCAGCGACGCAGGCTATCTGCCGGGCGCTTCGTTCGGGTGTGCCGGGAAATACTAATGCTAGTGCCAGCGCCAGTATTAAATTGAGCTGCATCAGGTTCCTGACAGTCGAGGCTCGACAACGACAGTCTGCTGTAGTTGAATACGAGAGTTGAATACTAGAGTTGAATACGAAAGCGGAAGACTAAAGCTGAATACCGTGGTGAATTACGGCAACAGGCAGGCAGCATTGCTGACTGCCTGGCAACACGGTCGCAGCTGATTTTAATGACCAATTCTGCCTGGTATAAGGCAGGCTAGACGAGGCAACTGGCTATGAGTGAAGACTCCACGATACTTACCCGAAGACGACGATTTCTCACCGGCATGGGCGTGGTAGCCACGGGCGCCACGCTGGCCGCAACCGCCCGGTCTGCAGAACACCACGGCGGCACCGGATTCACACCGGCAAGGCATGAACTGGACAGCTGGATGAACGAAATGGATGGCATACACCGGGCATTCGTGGACTCCTCCACTGGTGCCGGGGGCGCCAATGCCCTCAATTACGCCAGTAATATCCTTGCCAGCCACCGGGAGGAATACGGCGGTCGTGATGAAGATTACGCCATGATCGTCTGCTTCCGCCACATGTCCACGCCCTTTGGCTACAATGACGCCATGTGGGCAAAGTACGGTACTGTGCTGAGTCGGTTTACCGGCTTCACAGCGCCGGGCGGTGACGAGCCGCTGAGCGTAAATCCGATGAATATCCAGCGGGCGGTCTACGGGAATCGGGGAAATACCGTCGACCAGCTTGGCGGCCGGGGCGTTCAGTTTGCTATCTGCAACCGTGCCACCAGGGCGGCTTCCGGGATGATAGCCCGGTCAATGGACGCATCCGCGGAAGACGTATACCAGGAACTGATTCGCAACAACGTTGCCAGCAGCCGGTTCGTACCTGCCGGGGTACTGGCCGCTACGCGATCCCAGGAATACGGCTACAGCCTGCTGTTCGCCGCCGGCTGATTCCTTCAGGCCGTCAACCTCGGGCGGTCAGACTTTCCGCCCTTTGACCGCTTCAGCGGTCGTCAGTTTCTTCCAGGCTTCGATAGTATTCCCGGATGGGTCCAAAAGGACCCAGCCGATGCTGCTCGATGGGAAAGTTATCGGCATAAGGCGGGTACGGGCTGTCAACCGGCTTATTGGTCAGATCCGGGTAGTCCTGCTCGAGGTTGGCACGTTGCGGCCGCTCATGGGAGTTGACGAAAGCAGCCACATCGTATGCCTGATCGTCGGTCAGGTCCGGCTGCCCAAGGGGCATTCTTGCCTTGATGAATCGTGCCGCGGTCAGTACCCGGGTCATACCCGCCCCGTTATTGAAACTGTCGGGCCCCCATAGAGGAGGAAACAGGTAGCCCTCGCGCATATCCGTCGAGGCTGGCAACCCCTGGCCATCCTCACCGTGACAGACTTCACAGCGCTCCTGGTAGACCGTTTCGCCGGCCACCGGATCCGCAGCACGGTCGGGCTCCACAAAGGGTGGGGGTTCGTCAGGCTGCCGACGGGTCTCGCCCATGATCTGATACTGATCATTCAAATTCTGGATGTACATTTCGATGGAACGCATTTCGACACTGTCACGGGGCAATTCGCGACCATTCATACTACGCGTCATACAGCCATTGACACGGTCACGCAGGTCACGGCTTCCTCCGTCCCGACCGGAAAATCGTGGATAGCGCGACTCGGTCTGCAGCAATGACAGGGTACCCGGCCTCGTTCCCGTTTCCAGGTGGCAGGAGGCACAGTCCATATAGGTGCCCGAGTAGCGCATGGCGGGATCCTCGTGGCCCGGGCCCATCATGGCCGCGGTTTCCCTCACCAGCAGTCGGCCATATTCGACGCTGGGTTCCGGATCCCGATTATCGGTAACGGGCCGCAGGGCGACCACGCCCACGATCACACCCACGCCCAGGACCACAGTGGCCAGCACTGCGGTCAATACGCTGCCGCGTTGATACCGGGACTTGCTAGTGGCTGCTCTGTTCATGCTTTTCCCCACGCTCGCCGTTGGCATGACCCAGCGAACTGTCAAATTGTCTCAACTGATCCTGAAAGTTGTGTTTCGGTCGTTCAATACGATACCGCCATCCGGGTACGGCAAGATATACCAGGCCGAAGCCAGCGACCATCAGCAGGGTCAGCCCTACAACCATTTCACTGATCATCGGCTTACGGTTCCCGATTGCAGGCCGTCGACATCCGCCTGGAAAAGCGTACGCAGGTAGTGACTCACCGCCAGCATATCATTGTCGTCCAGACGATCCCCCCAGGGGGCCATGGATGTTCCGGGCACGCCGTTGCGCAATACCCGCATGCTTTCCTCAAGGGTCAGGCGTTCCCTGGTGAAATCCGTCGGCGCAATGGGCACCGGCAGACTGTCCGCTGCAAATCCACGCCCGTCACCGTCATCACCATGACACTCGGCACAGTGCGTGGCATAAACCGTGGCTCCCTGGTCAAGTAGACCGGGGTTGCTGGCCACTGCTTCCACGGCGCTGAAGGAATTTACCTGGGCAGCCAGCGCTGCGAGCCCGGCCGGGCTGATGTCCCGCCAGGCTGGCATTGCAGTATTGTGCACACCGTTCCAGAGAATATCCGCCAGCAAATCGCTACGGTACTGCCGCTGGGTCAGGTTGACCGGTGCCGGCTCCAGCCATGGCGAGGCCGGTCCGTCACCCAGTCCGGTGACACCGTGACAGCCGCTGCAGTTTTCCTGCCACAACTGTTCGCCGGCAGCGCTGACCGACCGTGGTTCCAGCTGCGGCGCGCCACCGCGGGGCCTGGTCCTCGCAGCATGACTGTTCAATCGGTCAACACGAAGTGACATCTGTGCCCTGTCATCGTCGGGCAGGGCAGCCCGGGCAGCCAGGTCTCCTTCGGGCCAGGCGAGTTCCCGCGCCCGTCCCAGGGTTTCGAGGTAGGCCAGCAGATCCAGGGCCTCCCGCCTTGGTTGCAGTGGGGAGCCGTTAAAAAACTCCGGGTAGGCAGGCATGATGGAGAGCGGCACCACGGCGCGCGGTGAAAACAGGTGAGCCAGCTGCCAGTCGGCGCTCCGCGTGTTACCGGCACGGGACAGGTCCGGTCCGATGCGTCGGGTGCCCAGCATGTGCGGAAAATCGAGGCGCCCCTCCCAGGCCAGGGTCGGCGCTCCGAAGCGATCCATGTCGCCCTCGGTGTAGCGAATCTGCTGGGTGTGGCAGTAACCGCAGCCTTCGCGGGCATAGATTGCTCTGCCCCGCAGCTCGGCGGGAGTCAGCGGCAGGTCCTGGCCCGGTCCCAGGACCGTGCTCTGTCGGGACAGCGATTCCCGTGGCAGCACACCCAGCAAGGACACCGAGAAAACGAAAAATGCCACACCGGCCACCGACGCCACGACGTAGGACATGCGCACCGCCCTGGCCGGGTCCTGCATCCTGCCGTGCCCGGCAGCCGGTTCCCGGTCGGCTTCCCGGGGCAGCCTGGCGGCTTCGGCAGCCGCAGCCCCCGCCCCGCGGAGACCGCTGCACAGGCCGAACACCAGCACCATAAAACCCAGCGCGATGGGAATCGCCGACAGGCTGCGCAGCACCCAGTAGGGTTGCGACGCCTGCACCGACTCCAACCACGGCGCACCACCAAGCCACAGATCACCCTGCACCAGTCCTGCCAGCGTGAGATCCACCACCATGATGGTCACCCCCACCGCCAGCAGGCCATAGGCCCAGTCCAGGGCCCGGGCGTGGTAAGGCGCGTCGGGAATGCGCTGCCACGCATGGATTATTCCGGCGATGCCGGCAAAGGTTGCAAAGCCCAACATGGCCAGGTGGGAATGGCCGATGACGAAATCGGTGAAATGAACACTTTGCTGCAGCGTCATATTGGCCTGCAATGAACCCTGCAGGCTGACCACCAGGTAGAAAATGACAGACAGGGAGGCAAAGCGCAGTGCCGGGTCGGCAGGGATCAGGCCGGCACCCCGTTGCGACAGTAACAGGTTGGTCACCACGATCACCACCACCGCTCCCAGCAGAAACGAGGCCAGGATGGCGGTGCCCTGGGCGGCCATGGGGATTACCGAATGTATGTAGTGATGAATGCCGTTCAGCGGATACAGGAAAAACAGTCCCCAGAAACCCACCATGGAAAGAAAATGGGAATATATGGGACGTCCGGTACTGGCGGGAATCACATAGTAGAGAATCGCCAGTGCCAGGGGAGTTACGAACAAGCCAACGGCATCGTGTATCCACAGACCGCTGAAGGCGGCCCCCGCGGCGCCGGGCACGAATTCAGGCACCACATTGCCCATAGGGTAGGAAAACAGGGTGAAAACCAGCGCGCCGATAATATACCAGCTGGATACATAGAGATTTTCAAAGCCGCGCTGAAAAAACGGCGGCAGAAACTGCAGTGCCGCCAGCAGGAAGGCGATGATCACCAGCGCATCCACAACCAGGGGGAATTCCGCCCATTCCAGCGGCTGACTGACGCCCATCAATACCAGGGCCCAGCCGGGCACCATGACGGCAAAATTCCACAGGCCGAACAGCCACAACCCCAGGTTCCTGCTGGTCACCGGACGACCACTGAGGATGGGCACGGCGTGATAGAGGAAAGCCAGGAAGGCGTTGCCCAGCCAGCCCAGCATGATGCCCTGGGTATGTGCAAACCGCAGCCGCCCCCAGCTGGGCAGCGACCCGGCCAGATCCGGCCAGAAAAACTGCAGGGACACAATGATGCCGAAAACCACCGCCAGCAGCAGGGCTGCGAAAGCCGCCAGGCTGTGAGCCTGTACCAGGAAAGTATCCACCAGGTGTGGTTGTTCGGCAGTGGTGGGCTGTTTTACCTGCCCGTCGCTAAGCTCATGCAAGGTTCTGCTCTCTCGGTACCCGGAAAAAGGGCCCCCTTTGGAAATCATCCGGACAGATTATAACGGGGCCAGTGCCGGTTAACACTATTTCAATCCTTAACCTTCTTCTCTGCGACAGGTCAAGAAATCCGCACAGCGGAATCCCTCACCCGGTCACTACCGCAACGGTACCGGATTTCCGGCGGATTGAACCGGCCGGGAAGGCGCTATATAGTGATTTCATGCCAGCGGACACCTCCCCTTCACTCGCCCGACTACAGCAGCAGATAACCGCATTCAGCGACCTGGCCCACCGACAGCCCTGGGCCGGGGATGACAACCTGTTGCACACCATGGAAACGCTTTACGCGGGTATAAACCCCGCCAGCAAGGCAGGCATTGTCCTCGGCTTCGCCCTGGCCAAGGTTCACGATGACCTGGGGAATACCGAGGGCTGTTTCCAGCTCCTGGAAACAGCCAACCGGTATCACCAGCGCGGCAAGACCGACACGATAGCAGACGCCCGCCGCACTGTAGCGGCAGTCACGGACCTGTTCGGCAGCCAGTCGGTTGCCCGGCTGGACCAACCGCTGGAGGAACGGCCGGTCTTTATCCTGGGCATGCCAAGATCAGGGACAACGCTGGTGGAACAGATTCTCTCCTCCCATTCACAGGTGCTCGGCGGCGGTGAGCTGAAACTGATGGGACAATGGTGTTTCGGCTATCTGAAACTCTATGGCAGGCACGGTCGGGCAGCGGCACTGGACAACTACCTGCCGCAGCTGCGGGACCATTATCTTGAGGGTTTGAAGAAGCTTGGCTCCTCGCCGGTGAAAACCGACAAGATGCCCGTAAATTTTCTGTGGATCGGGTTTATTCTGTCCGCCCTGCCATCAGCCACGATAATCCATACCCGCAGAAATCCCATGGCAGTCTGCTGGTCAATTTACAAGACAGCGTTCGCCGGAACGTCCAACGGGTATTCCTGCGACCTGCGTGACATCGGCGAATTCTACCTGCTCTATACTGGCCTGATGACTTTCTGGAACGAGTTGTTCCCCGGAAAAATCCATGACTGTCACTATGAGCGCCTGACGGAAAACCAGGTTGCCGAGACGCAGAAATTACTGGCGCTTTGTGGCCTGGAATGGGAGCAGGCCTGTCTGGACTTTCACGAAAACCCCAGGATTGTCCGCACCGTCAGTAAAAACCAGGTCAGGCAACCTATGTACCAGGGCAGCTCCAGGGCATGGGAACCTTATGAGCGCTACCTGGCTCCACTCAAGTCGGTCCTGGGCCCGCTGGCTGATCAGGGATCCTGACAAGTGCTGAAAAGCACGGCACAGGTGACAGCTGCCGATGCCGATGGTTGCCATTCCGGACTGAGTCCAGGGTTTGCTAAAAGGTCGTCTGTACCGACAAGGTCAGCCGGCGGTATCGGGTACTGCAGGAATCCTCGATGCGCAACAGGTCACCGTCTATGGTGGTGCCGTTGAACCGCCTGCGCTCCCGGCAGCGGGAATCATTCAGGGTATTATCTGATTCCAGCCGGACAGTGACATTGTCGAACCAGACCTTGGAGACAAAGAAGTCCAGGGAGGGCTGGCCGTCGTTGCGGGTGATGGTATTGATGTCGATATCATACCGACCACCAATAATCGGGTAGCGATACTCTATCCCGTAGCTCAGCCCCAGGTCGGTAACGTCATGGCGGAAATTGACGCTGCTGAAGCCCCGCCCGTTGATGCGCTGTTCCGTACCCAGGAAGGGGTCGATGATCTCGGAATCGAACAGCGCCAGGTCGGCTGACAGGATCGCATCGCGCAGATTGAAATACCCCAGGCGCGTGCTGGCATTGGCAAACATGCCCCAGCGCCGTGCAGGTCCCACGTTACCGGTGGCGGACAGCGGAACCTCCGGGTCCGTGGTGGCGTTGATCCTGCCGATGTAGTCGTCGATATCATCGTAAAAGAGACGGGCATTGAGTACCCCGGCATCGTCGGGAAGGCGGTACTCCACTTCGGTCTCGTAGCGCCAGCGCTTTTCCGGGACAAGTTCCGGGTTGCCGGCATTGGTATTCTGATCCCGGTCCTCGTCATTCGCCGTGGCCGCGAAACTGGAAAAACTCAGCTGTGAAATATTACGTTGCGCCGAGGCTCGAAACTGGAAGTTGTCGGTGATATTGAATCGAAAGTCCACCGAGGGCCGGAAAAACTGGAAGTCCCGCTTTTTGTCCACGTCGCCGGCCTGGGTAATCTCCGACGTTTCGTAGGTCAGGCTGCTTTCCAGGCTCATGCGCTCGTTCAGTGTCCAGTTATGAAAGGCGAACCCTTCGTAGCGAATCTCCTGAACCGCTGTCCCCGGATTGAACAGCTGGCTGAGGGGTGGTAACCCGCCGGTGCGGTCGGAAGGGGGTTCGGAACCGGACTGACTGCCAATGAACAGGCTGGAAGCCAGGCGCGTGTCGGCGCGCTCCATACCGAAGCGCAGGCTCTGGGCATCGGTGAGGGCAAAGCTGTAGTTGCCCTGGACTATACGTTCCTGGGTGTTGCGATTGGACTCGATAAACAGGATCTTGTCGAGAATTCCGGCGGGATCGCCCTCGGCAGTGGCAAATCGCTCGCGGATACTGTCGCGAACTTCCTCGTTGGCAACGAACAGCAATTGCAGCCGGGAGTTGTTGGCAAAGGTGTATTCGTAGTCGCCACCGATTTCCCAATTGGTTTCCGTGTTGTCAATGGTCTCTTCCTCAGCCCGGGCTTCCGGTTGCCCGTCGTCGAAATCGACGAAATCCCGGCGTATGGGCCGCGGATGGGTCTGGTCGCCGTACAGTGTATTGAACTGCACCCGGTGTGGACCCTGAATATAGCTCATGTTGGTACTGAACTCGTATTCATCCTGGTCGCGGATGTTGGTCTCCGACAGGGTGCTGAGCAGGTCCCCGTCGGGACCGAATCGTACCTCGCGGGTGTCGCGATTCTCGTAATTGGGGCGGGCTTCCAGGTTCAACAGCATCTGGAAGCCACCAATCTGGCGACTGTGGGACATGGTGGCGCCGGCTTCGTAGGTGTTGTCGTGGTTGTGCCGCGCGACGACTTCCGCCGTGGTGCTGGCGCGGGACTGCGCCTCCCTGAGAATGATATTGATGACCTGGTCGGCACCACGGACATTGAGGCTGCCGGAGGTGTTGCGGATTATTTCGATGCGCTGGACCTCCTGGGCGGGGATTCGATCCAACTGGTCCCGGGGGGAATTCTCCTTGCCGGCGATGCGCTGGCCATTGATCAACAGGTTGCCGCCGGTGCCAAGGCCACGCCCGCCACCGCGTCGGCCACCACCGAGATCCAGTCCGGGAATACGGTCCAGCATGTCATTAACGGATACCGGGTTATAGGCGTCGAAGTAACGGGCTTCGTAGACTACCGTGGAATCATCGGCAACCGCGGACCCGGAATCCGGAACGACATCGGACTGCTGCCCGTAACCGGCCTCTACCGTTAACACTGCCAGCGCCAGGGCGACGGTCCTCAGTGCGCTGAATGCGGAAATTCGTCGTCGGATGTTGTTGATGTACTGCATAATGAGCGGAAGGTAGCAAAGTGAATTCGATACGGCAGCCGTTACTCGACACCTGCCCGGAAAATACGACAACCTTCCCTGAATGGATCAGTTCCCGTAATTCGGGGAAAGAAAGAGACCTGTCCTGGTGGTCGATCCCCGCCACTTTGTGCACGTGGTTCACTGCATGATGACGCCCGTGGACCTGGTGATGGTGACGGATTCCGGTACAGATTCACCTCACCGCCGATCCCGGCTACCAGAAAACCATTCTGGCAGGCAAAAAAAACCCCGACCAAAGTTCGGGGTTTTCAATAAAGTCTCTGCAGAGGACTGGAGTCTAGCTGACATCCATGAATTCGACATGAATCTCCAGTTCGATTTCGTCGCCGACACCGAAACTGGTGAATCGGTCGACGCCGAAGTCCGAGCGCAGAAACGAGGCGCTTGCCGAAAATCCCAGGGTGTAGCTCCGGGTCAGGAAATTCCTGCCCCCACCGTTGAAATCAATCCGTAGATTTACCGGTGCTGTCACGCCGTGAAAAGTCAGGTCACCGGCGAAGACGAAGGAATTTTCGTCAATTGATTCCACAAACGACGTAGACCGGTACACCGCCTGGGGGAAATTTTCAACGTCCAGCCAGTTATCGCCCCGCAGCTCTTCCGCAAATTCGGGAAGATTGACATCGAGGGAAGCCATGTCCACGATGACCTCAAGACTGGAATTCTCGATGTTCTCCGGATCGAAATCCAGGGTGGCGTCGAACTCCGTGAAGCGTCCGATAAACGTGGAGAAACCCAGGTGATTGATCTTGAACAACAACGCAGCGTGGTCCGGATCCAGGGCATAGGCCCCGGAACGCAGCTCGGTTATTTCAGTATTGAAGTCCGGCGTCAGCAGCCGGTCGCACGACATCAGCAGTACGGAGCAGGACAGGATTACTGAAACCCGACCCAGGTTTTTAACTAAACTGGAAATCATTGAATGTACCTGCCCTTCTAGTTTTGGATTGCGTAGACATCAACTTCAATGTCGACTTCATTGGGGACTTCAGCCGTGTTGGCCCAGTAGCCCTGGCCCACACCGAACTGGAGACGCTGGATTGTCACTTCGCTGGTAAGATGAAAGCAGACCTGTCCGTCACAGGTTTCCACGGTGAGATTAAACGGAAAGCTGACAGGATGAGTCTGATCACGGATGGTCAGTGTACCGTCGGATACAAAGGAGTTGAGTGACTCGAGACTGCAGTTTTCCGCCTGGAAACTTGCGGTCGGCCAGGTATCCACGTCGAACAGTTCATAGTCCAGCAGGTAGTCCTTCACTTCCGGCGAATCCACGTAAAGATCTTCGATGGGGATCGTTACCTGGAAATCACAGGAACCGGGATTCAGCGGATCAATGTCGAATGTTGCCTGAACATTTCTGAACTCGCCCTGAAACGGCTCGGCGCCATAAGAATACTTGAATATTACGACGGATTGCCCGGGATCCAGGACCCACTCCGCTGCGCGAGCCGGCAGGGTAATGAACAGCACTATTGCCGCCAGCGACACAGTCTTGTAAATAATTCGCATGATTATAAATACTCCTGATAAAAGTTACGGTAAAGCGTAAGCCACCAGTTCCGCTGGCTGGCCTCCGCCGCCCACGAACATGGCGATATATTGTTTACCTTCGTGCTCGTAGGTAAATGGCAAACCGGATTGATTATTCGGCAAATCAATTTCAGCGATAATTTCACCGGTTTGTTTGTCGACGGCGCGGAATATCGGGCTGGCACCGGGACCGCCGGTGCCCTCGCCGACAAACAGCAGGGTCTTGGTCAGGACGATGCCGGACCTGGTTGGAATTCCGGTACGGGGCAGATCGACACCTTCCAGCAGGGGATGATTGGCGATTCGATCCGGGGTATCGGCATTGGCGATCATCCACAGGTGATCACCGCTATTCATGTCAATTGCGGTAATCCGTCCATAGGGAGGCTTGGCGATTTCCAGTCCCTGTACCCGGGGAACCCGCACACCGAACGCCGCGCTGTAGTCAATATCGGAATTCTCATCGTTGTCCAGCGACATGACGGCCAGGGCCGTCCGTGACGGAATATAGATAATGCCGGTTTCCGGGTCGATGGCTGCACCTTCCCAGTTGGCACCGCCGGTAGCGGACGGCAGGCTCAGCGTTCCGCGGGTCCCGTCAGCTGCATCGGCCAGTGACGGCGGCGAGTAGACGCTGGGGGCCAGGCGGAATCCTTCAATGGCTTCCAGTGCCAGGGCACGAATTTCCGGTGTCCAGTCGATGAGGTCATCCTCGGTGAACCCCTGGCGGTCAAAGGGTGCCGGCCGGGTTGGAATCGGCTGAGTGGGGGCATACCATTCGCCGGGAACATCGCCGGCCGGAACCGGTCGCTCCTCGATGGGCCAGATGGGTTCACCGGTTTCCCGGTCGAACGTGTAAACCCAGGATTGCTTGGTCACCGACATCAGCACCCTGTTGCCATTGGGCAGATCCGCCAGCACCGGCGCCGAGGGAATGTCCCAGTCCCAGATGTCGTGATGGGTCAGCTGGTAGTGCCAGCGTCTCTCGCCGGTCCTGATATCCAGGGCAACGATGGAATCGGAAAACAGGTTGTCGCCGGGGCGGTCGCCGCCATAGCGATCGCCGGTTGCCGACTCTACCGGCAGGTAGACCAGGCCCAGTTCCGGATCGCCGGACATGGGTGCCCACACCCCGGCGTTACCGGTAAATTCAATGCCGGCGTCCAGCCAGGATTCAAACCCGTAATCGCCCCTTTCGGGTATAGTGCGAAAAGTCCAGAGATGCTCCCCGGTGCGCACGTCGTAGCCACGAATATCGCCCTTGACATTGGACTTGGACCGGGGTCGCATGCCCACGCGATGTGCCGCGCCGACGACAATGACGTCGTTCATGACAAAGGGGGCGGCGGAAATCCCGATATCGGGATAGGGAAACCGCGGATCATCGGCATTGCGCAGGCCCACGAACAGGTCCACGATGCCATTGTCACCAAAATCCGGATCGGGGACACCGGTCTCGGCGTCCAGTGAAACCAGGTGGTAGCCCGGGGTGACGTCTATCACCCGGGCTGAGTCGCCGTCGCTCCAGTAAGCCACACCGCGACCCGCCCCTTTCCGTGGCGCCTCGTCGAAACGCTCACCTTCACGGGGTCGCCACAGCCACAGTACCTGGCCGGTAGTGGCATCCAGTGCCACCACGTTGCGGGTGCTGGCTATGTTGGCATACAGCACGCCATCCACTTCCAGTGGCGTAGAGGGGTTGTTGAAATCCGTTGTTGGTCCAAAGCTGCGGGTGGAGAAGCGCCAGGCCAGTTCGAGATCGCCGACGTTTTCAGCGTTTATCTGGTCAAGTGGCGAGTAACGCTGGGCGAATTCGTTACCGTGGTATTCCGGCCAGTCACCTTCGTTAACGCTGGTACCGGACTGGCTCAACGCCGCGGGCGTGAAGACCAGCGCGCCGGCGCTGATAAGGAATGACGAAATCAAACTGTTGGTTGTTCTCATCTTGAACTCTCTCGATGTCATTACTATTAATCTTGCACACTGTTCAATGAATGCAGGCTGAATGCAAATCAACTCCTGCAGTTAAGCGGCAATGTCACTCAGTGCGCGTATGTCAGCCAGAAAACCGGCCGAAGCAGTCGAATTCCAAGGCTGAACCAAGCGCATATCCTTCAGGCTGGAACGTAGCCAGAGATCGGGAACGGAAGGATAACCAATCTATGTTGCACAAGCAAGTGTAGCGCCAGGATTTGCAATCTTTTTTCTTATGTAAATCAGTAGGTTAACAAGAGTTGCCTGGCAGGATTTGTAATTCTTTGTTACGGCAATGCTGAGGGCAGCGGATACCAGTGTACATCCTCCGGGATGCCGTTGCCTCGGCTTGACAGGCAGTCGCATGCCGGCGGTAAGGCGCCTCTTCAGTGATCGCGCCTGAAAGCCAGAGTATTGCCATGACTGATCGGAGGTTCCCCATGCATGTGGGCTCAACCCATCGTCGAATACCTGTTCTAAGGTCAGATCAAAATGTCGCGGAAAAACTGTTAGTCTCGTTTTTACAGTTCATGGGTGATTGACCAGTTACCTGCGGTTTCTGCCCGGTTTTTACTTGATTGACTGAGAAACTGTTTATCGCCCCTGCACAACTGACAACAACTGTTTGACAAAAACCGGAAATAATCATGGCCTTGCTGGATATTCTTTTACCGATTGTCGGCCTGGCCCTGATCGGCAATGTCACGGCGAGGCTGGGGTGGTTCAGCGCCCGGGACATTAATACCCTGTCCAAGTTCTCCTACGGCTTGCTGATTCCCTGCCTGCTGTTCATCAACACGGCGGAAACAGAACTTAATCTCCGCGCCAGTCTGAATCTTCTTGCGGGCTACTATGCAGCGGCATTACTGACGTTCTTCACGGCCATAGGTCTGGCGAAAATCCTGTTCAACTATAACGCCAGGGAGCAGAGCGTTTTCGCCATGGGCGCCACTTACCCCAATGCCACCGTCATCGGCATTCCCGTGGTCCTTCAATCCCTGGGCCCGGAAGCCCTTACTGGTCTGTTTATTATTATTTCCATTCAGAATCTGGTACTTTTTTCGCTGGGAACGTTGTTCGCCGAACGGGAAAACCTGTCGTTCAACAATGTACTCGAATCAATCACCCTGTTGCTGCGCCAGCTGCTGCGCAACCCTATTACCCTGGGGCTGGTAGCGGGGCTGCTGGTCAATCTCCTGTCTGTGCCGTTGCCGGCAACGGTCAGTGCCAGCCTGCATCTGTTCTCTTCGGCCGCAGTACCGACAGCGCTGTTCGTACTTGGCGCATCCATGACCCAATATCAGATCAGGGATCAGTGGCAGGCCGCGTCTGCCATCACTCTCCTTAAGCTGGTGGTGACGCCTCTTTCCTCATGGTTCATGCTTTTTTACCTGTTGGACATCCCGCCCCGGCTGGCTGCAGCTGGACTGCTTGCCTCCGCCATGCCGGTGGGCATCAATGCCTATGCGTTTGCCAGTCGATATCAGTGCGGCCTGGCACCTATTGCAGCGGGCACATTACTTTCTGCCATCACCAGCCTTGCCACCGTGAGCTTGATACTGATCTATCTGGAATCGCTGGGACTTTAGTACCGCACTGCATCCTGGCTTACCCGTTCCAGCTTTCCACCTGGCCTTTGCACTATGACGGTCACACTGCAGGCATGACACCCTATGTCCACTCAGGGGAGTGGCTGCCAGGCCATTTATGCAGAAGAAATTAATGCTAACCTGCAGTGACAAACGCTCTAGGCCGAGCCGAACAGTGATCTATAACGGGGCGGGATGCCGGGCACTAATACCGCTGCCGACCATGCATATCCGGGTCATGTAACAATTTATCACGAAAATACAGAAGCCTTTCCGGTATTTTTCATGTCAAGATTCACGGGTTTGCGTTACAGCTGAACCCTATGTCCAATGCCTGCTGAACCAGGTGCAAACCGTTTCCTTTTTGTCGATGTAATCCCGTTTTAATTGATGTAATAAGTTACATTTTCTCGAGGCGTGGCCAGTCAGGCTTTTGGAGAGACAACTTTTCCACGTAATACACTTGAAATTAATTTCGCACACCCAGGTTCGATTTACTTTTGGCCGCAAGTTTTTGCAAGGCAGTACCACTGGCAGACTTGGAGACATGTTTCCGGATGAAACCACAACTACTCCCGATATTCCCTGAACCTATCGTGATGTATACCGATATTGGCATTGAGCAGGACAGGCTCCAGCGCCTGTATGACAGGCAGGAATGGAGAAGTACAAATTCCGAGGACAATCCGGAATATTTTCTGAAAATTTCCCGGAATCTGAAAGTGCTGAATGATGACAGGCAATTAAGAGACAGGTTCGTCGAAATATTAAATGACTATGCCGAAACCGTTATGCTGTATGAAAACAAATTTCATATGACAACTTCCTGGTTTACCAATACCGAGAAAAATAAGATTTCGGTGCTGCATAACCACGGCAATTCGATGTTCAGTGCCGTCTATTATTTTGGTTCGGGAGATGGCGAGAAAGCCAAAATCACTTTTGAAAGACCAAGCGTCAGCCATTTAGACCTCAAGCCAAAAGCATACAATGTGCTCAACGGCCCATCCCACGTATTAGAAATGGCAAACGATACTATCCTGATATTTCCTTCGTACCTGAAACACAAAGTAAACAGTCATGAAAATGACAACGTCAGGAAGTCATTGGCCATGAATTTTATGCCTAGCGGAATTCTGGGCGTAGGCACTAACGAGATCTACCTGAGCGCGTCTGACGCGTGACCGCTTAGCTGAATGCGATCCGATCTGAATTGATACCTGACTGAAACGAACAGAGCGATGCTCTGCTTGCCCTGCGGGCACCGGGGCTCACCCTACTCTCACTCAATTCCCACTCAATGGCTGTAGCACATAAACATTCGGTACATCTCCACACCGGGTCGACCACCATTCCCGTTATTCATCGAAGCCCGGAATGCCTGAAAGCCGCGCAGCGGCGCAGACGTCGAGCAACGC
>Ga0070726_10001237_pt1 | contig 26465 bp, 22 predicted proteins | sample tdAd471_FD_67275 | JGI IMG/M metagenome (GOLD analysis project Ga0070726, IMG submission 67275) | Marine sediment microbial communities from the Atlantic coast under amendment with organic carbon and nitrate - tdAd47.1 | ecosystem: Environmental > Aquatic > Marine > Coastal > Sediment | place...
GGGACAGGGCTAGGTGCCGGTTGAAAACCGAGCACCAACGGCAAAAACGGCCATGGCCATGGCTTTTCATTTTGATTCAAATTGACAGTTTGATTGAAAAAGGATTTATATTTTAATTGCCATTTTAATGTTGATCATCAATGACACCTACTCAACTATGCCTTTGATCACTGCTCCAACCTCTTCCTTTTCACCTTTGTAATCGTAACCCAATAATTGAGCTAGGGTTTTAGCAATTTGATGTTGGAAGAGTCGCTGCTCCGTTTTCACTTCACCTTTTGCCTTAATATTAGGCCCGATTGCCGCTATCCAGATTTCATCCGAACCGCGGTAGATGGTTCCATGACTTTTCCATTCTACCATGGGAGAATGCCCACGGCCATGATCGGTGGTAATCACAAGGCTTGTTTTTCCTTTGTAATAAGGATCTGACTCAATATACGTCCATAAGTCCGCTAACCATTGATCGGTTTGATGAGCTGATTTCAGATAGTGATCATAACGACCATCGTGTGCAAAATCATCGGTTTCACCATAAGAGATGTAGACTAGTCGGGGGTGATGCTTTTTCAGGTATTCCATCATGTAGTTATGGGTGAAAGCATCCAATCTCACTGTCGACCATGGACTTGGAATCTGATCTTGCAAATCATTAAGGAATTGTTCTTTGTAGGTAAGGTATTCGTCTTCAGCCTTTTGAAAGCCTGCATTAACAGGAATCCCGCTTCTTTTATCATTGATAATATAGGGAAACACATCCCAGGAACAAAAAGCAGCCACTTTCCCGGCAAAGTCTGGCTTTTCAAAAAACCATTCTAAAATAGTCTTATTCTGGTTGTATTTTTTGGCGTTACTGTCAATTTCTGGGTCACTGACGCCAGTCAATATTTCGTTATAGCCCGGATAGGAGAACCAAAATCGATTGGTACAGTTTACTTTATTCCCCAGCCAGCGATTCCCATATAACTGTCCTTCCTTTACTACAGTTGACCACATCCAAGGCATCAACTTTTGGCGAGCTGCCGCAGGGCTATCCGCGCTGAAAGCCGCCATGACCGCTTCTTTGTCCTTGGTTAATTCGGGATTAGTCATCATGCTATCCACCGCACCTCCAAAGAGCTCTTGCCAGCGCAGTCCGTCTAAGGTGACTAGTACTACATTTTCCACTTGCTTTTGAGCAGGTAGGAGAATGCAACAGGATAGGGCTATGAATAGGAGGAAGGATTGTTTTTTCATGTTGAATAGTTGTAGGTTTTTTCAATTGTGCTGGCGGTTGGGAGTTGTTGCGAGTTGATGGATTAGGTGAATGTATACAAAAGGATCAATGATTGGTAAAAGGCCTAGAAGTCATTTATGAGGAAATATCAAGACAATAACTAACTGTCTCCACCTACATACATGTCGTACTAAAGAAATGCGAGTATTGACCTGTAGTTAGTCTTGTGCAGTTGTGTTACTATTTCTATATTCAAACTTGGGCTCAAATAATGTTAGCTGTCCTTCTGAAATTTGAAACTCAGCTATTTTCTGCTTGTTAATAATATTATTTATTCCTGATATATCCTTCATATCCAAAAGTACAATTTCTCAACAATTTAGTTGGATCATTCTACACAACTTATAAATAGAGTAGCCCCCTCCTGTGATTTTTCCCTTGCAGCTGCGAATAATGGAATAGTTAATCTTTTAATCTCAATCAACAAGTAAATTATTCCGACATGACACATCCAAACCTTATCCGACTGACTAAAAGTCTTATCGCGATTAGTTTTCTATTCATTTTTGGGCTGGCCTTCGCACAAACTGAGTCTACAGCAAGCGGTCCCGAACAATCCATTGACAATATCTACCGGGAAGCGCTACAATTGGTACAATCAGCTGAACCTAGCTTTGCAGCCACCATCCCACAAGAAGTAGATCCACAAGCCTTAGCAGACTTGGGCTTTGAGCAGGTTTATCCCAATACAAAAGTGACTTTCAAGATGAGAGATGGCAAACAATTGGTTGCTTTCGACTATCCTCAAGAAAGCAAAACTACGGTGCTCTTGTTACATGGCGTATTGTCCAGCGCGTACATGATGAATAAAACAGCTGGCTTGATACGGAACGCCACACAGGCGCGCGTGATCGCATTGGATCTACGTGGTCATGGACAATCAGATGGCACGCCGGGAGACATTGATTATGTGGATCAATACGTGGATGATGTGGCTCATATTATTGCAACACTTCAAAAAGAGATGCCCAATGGTAAAGTCATTTTAGCCGGACATTCGATGGGCGGTGGTATTTCCTTGCGTTATGCCCAACGCTTAGATTTACCTCCGGTAGATGGCTACCTTCTCCTGGCGCCGCATCTAGGTCAAAACGCTCCTACGCTGTCTCAAGCCTCTACGGAAGATAGTTTTTTGAAAGTCCATGGCTTAAGGATTATTGGTTTGAAAGTATTGAACCTGATGCAAGATCACCAATATGATCACCTTCCTGTCTTGTTTTTCAATCTGCCAAAAGGTATGCCATTACGCACTTACAGCTACCGGGCTAGTGAAAGTATGTCTCCACCTGATTACAAAGCGGGCTTACTAGCGGTACGCAAACCCTTATTGGTATTAGTGGGTAGCCAAGATGAAGCTTTTAGGGCTGAGGCCTTCCCAAATGCGATTCAAAGCTTTAGCCAAGGAGAAATTCACATCATTGATGGATTTTCCCACAATGGCATTCGTCATAGCCCAAAGGCAATGGAAATCATTAGTCATTGGAGCCAAGAAGAAAGCTTTAAGCAATAAAGTGCTTAAAATTTAGCAGCTGTAAGTAGCGTTAAGAAAGTAGGGTTTTTCTTATGATTGGATAAACCCTATTTTCTTGATCAAGATCTATCTATGCGAACCCCAAAATTTGGCTGTATTTTACTCTTTTTAATTATTGCTGTATTTGGTTTTGGACAAAGAATTCCGCTGTCCAAGCTAAATGTGGGATGGGAAAAAGTGGAAAAGGAATTCGGCTACTCCTTACCAGAAGATTATAAGAACTGGATCATCAATTGCCAATCTGACTTAAAACGCCCAAAGGGAATAGCCTGCGTTTATGAAGGAGAAGAAGGCCTAGATGCTCATTATTTGTGGTCTGCTGCAAAAATCATCTCCAAAAATAAAGCGCTGCGAGCAAAAGGGATACTCAATGAAAATGAACTGGCTTTTGGCCACCTGACAGAGCATGATTTTCTCTTTTACAAAAGAGGACCAGATGGCTGGATGTCCAAAGTCTTTAGTTGGGACGAAAAATATGATTGGGATTATTACCTATTTTCCATTGCACAACCTCATCCTCGCACAATGGCCCAAGCCAGCATTCAGGGAATCGAAACCATCGGATTTGAGCGGCAGGATTTGAGCGAAATAGAAGATTGTCCTGATTGCCTGTATCAGTATGCGATAGAACTGGAAGCTTCTCCTGATGAAGATTTCTTTTCCAAAGAACAAAATGAAAAGGCGCAATCCATCTTCCGACAATTGGCAAAACTGGAACACCCAAAAGCTGCGGCTGCCTTGGCTTCTTTTTATCAATTTCAAGATAGTGCACAGCTTGATGAGGTCATCAGTTGGCGCGAAAAAGCTATGGCCTGGGGTAGCGTAGAGGATTATTATGAGTTGGCAGATTTCATCATTGACTACAAACCTGAAGCCATTGAAAAAGCCATCAATGCCTTACAGCTTTTGCTAGATCATACCCACTACAAAGGACGAGCAGCACTGAAATTGTCCCGGCTTTATATGCGCGGAACAGCAGGAAAACTTGACTATGAAAAAGGAATTCGATTAATCAATCAAAGTATTGCCACCGGTAACTTAAATGCAATAGCGGACTTGGGCTTTTATTATTACAAGGGAATGGGAGTAGATAAAGACCTCCAAAAAGCATATGATTTATTACTGCAGGCCAATCAGATATCCATAGAGAAATGGGGCGGTGGCATGTGGGATGAACAAATTGAAGTATTGAAAAAGGAATTGGATAAATAAGCCGCTGATGTCACACTTTAGTTCTCTTTTCTTCTTATTGATTTTAATGTCTGCTCAGCTCACCGCACAAACGAGAAGTAATACTTTCGGCATTCAATTGGGTAATCAAGTATCCCTGCCCGCTGTAGGCAATGCAGAAGAATTTGACGGACAATTACTGTTGCGGTACTCTTTTGGCTTTCTCGGTAGAACCATCTTGAATGATCATTTAAAATTACGGTTCATTGCCGATATGCGAAAAGGAGTAATGGCTTTTGACTACGGGCTGCAATTTGTGCTCAATGGTTATCAGTATCAATTGGGAGAGATTGCGACAACTACCGAACAATTCTCTATGGAAATTCCTTTGCTGATTGCGCTTTATGACGAAAGAAATATTTTTCTACCTCGAAAATTAACCCGGAAAGGGATCACCACATTTGCTCGCATGGGCTTCAAACCTACCTTTTCCTTGCAGGCCGCTAAGGATAAGGAAATTGTTCGGGCCAATGAAATATTGCGAGAAGAAGTGGATACACAGTTTTTCAATCTTTTGTGGTCTTTCGCCGCAGGTATTGTACAAAACCGGAAGAATGGAAATACTACCTTTTTCGAAATTGGGGTCAACTTGGGGCTCTTGCAGCGAAATAAGGGTCAGGTAGAATACATAGATAATGGTAGCCGTTCATCAGAATCCTTCTCCTTTGCCAATTCTGGGAGCTATGTATCTGCGAATATGATCTATTTATTTAAATTTAGGCCATGGCGAGCCAACGATAAGCGGCCTTTGCCTCCGGTTATTTACAACCCTAGGTTTAACCAATAAAACAACTTCTAGTCGTACACCTCTATGGAAGCAGTTGAAGATTTCATCTATCGTCATGAAGGGCAGCAAAGAGAATTACTCTTGCAACTTCATCAGGTATTAACTGAAGAACTAAATCTTAGTCCCAAAATAAGGTACAAGATTCCCTTTTATTACAACCGGAGCTGGATTTGCTACCTCAACCCTACCAAACAGGATACGGTAGAGTTGGCCTTTACCCGCGGCAATGAATTATCCAATGCACAAGGATTATTGGATAGCAAAGGAAGAACCCAAGTATCTTCGGTCGAAATCACCTCCCTATCCGATATACAAAACGAGGCATTACATGAGGTATGGCAAGAAGCTATCCTACTAGACGAAACAGTGCCCTATGCTTCGAAACGGAAAAAGGGATGATACTTATTTTGAGGAATTTGGTCTTCCAGCGGGCTACTAAAGCAAATCCTGAGTTGATAAATTACACTAATCGGCTCAAAAAATGCGTATATTTGAGCCGTAAATAGTAATTAATCGGCTCATGCAATACAATTGGCAACAAAAAGATTGGCCTAATTTTAAATATGATCTTGCTAATTTAGAGGCTTTACTCTATCAATTTGCAGTGCGTCAAGGTCATATTTCTGGTTTATTAAAGGCCCTTCCCGAGGGGATACAACAGCAATCACTCATTGATATGATGGTTGCTGAAGCATTGAAGACTTTTGAAATTGAAGGAGAATATTTGAGCAGAGAAGATGTACTTTCCTCTATCCGAAATAACTTAGGTCTTAACCGAATACCTGAAAAAATAAAAGATAAAAGATCGGAGGGTGTAGCTCAATTGATGGTGAATGTAAGAGAGACTTTTGCGCAAAAATTGAATAAAGAAACCCTATTCCATTGGCACCAAATGATGATGGAGCCTTACCTAAACATCAACAAGGGTCAATGGAGAAAGGGTGAAGCTCCCATGCAAATTATATCTGGGCCAGCTGGAAGAGAAATCATTCACTTTGAAGCACCACCCTCAAAACTCATACCCGCTGAGATGAAGGGTTTTATCAGTTGGTTTAATCATACAGCTCCACAGGGAGAACAAGCTATTTTTCATGCGCCAGTGCGTTCAGCCATCACGCATGTTTACTTTGAAAGCATCCATCCATTCGAGGATGGTAACGGAAGAATGGGGCGGGCTTTATCAGAAAAAGCACTCTCGCAGGGCTTAGGACGCCCGATATTATTAAGTCTTTCCCAAGCGATTGAACACAAACGTCAGGCGTACTATGATGCATTAAAAGTCGCTCAACGATCTAATGACATCACAAACTGGATTTTCTATTTTTTGCAGACAATCCTTGAAGCTCAGAAACAAGCCGAATTACAACTCAACTTTACCCTCTATAAGGCTCGTTTCTTTGATCGATTCAAACCAGCGCTCAATGCACGACAAGAAAAAGCACTTAAAAAGATGTTTGAAGCTGGACCGGATGGTTTTAAAGGAGGGATGAGTACTAAAAAATATATGTCCATTACCAAAACATCCAAATCCACAGCTACTCGTGATTTGGTCAATTTAGAAAAAATGGGCGCTCTGTTAGTGATCGGCCTTGGACGGGCCACCAAGTATGAGTTGGCTAAGTTGAAGTAAATCGGGTCAAAAACAAATCTACGAGCAATCCAACATGAAAAAAATCAATATCATCGGCACCAGTGGATCCGGCAAGTCTACCTTTGCTAAACGTCTGGCAAAGCGGTTAGAACTGCCTTACATCGAGATAGATGCTATCTTTTGGGGCAAAAATTGGTACTGGCCTCCTGATGAAGCGTTCTTTACTCGACTCGAGAAGACCCTAGATAGAGAAACTTGGGTTTTGGATGGAAATTATACGCGGACAACGGCTATCAAATGGGAAGCTGTGGATACTATTATATGGATAGATTTCAGCTTCCCTCGCACCCTTTATCAAGTGATAAGTCGATCCATTCGGAATTTAATTACAAAGAAAGAATTATGGCCTGGCACTGGAAATCGGCAGACGATCCAGCGTTTCTTTTCCAAGGATTCAATCGTATTATCGACGATAAAAGTTTACCGTAAGAATAGACGTAAGTATTTGAAGATGATGAATAGTAGTGAATACGCACATATCGAATTTGTACAATTAAGAAACCTGAAGGAATGCAGCCAGTTTTTGTCCCAGGTTCAGCACCCTTAAAAGCATAGATGACATGGATGCCCAGGAAATTAATCACGCTAAGAAGTGGAAATATGCAAAAGGAGAATTCGAACGTCGTTTTCTCCTCAAAAAACGACCCGTTTTCTTAGATACCCTTCCCTACAAAGAAATCACGGATAAGTACCTCGAGAATACCAAACTCCGCCTTCGAAAGGTCGTTAACGAAGAATTGACTCAATACAAACTGACCAAGAAATTACCGGTCCATTCGCAGGGACTAAACATTCAATGGGTGAGTACCATTTATATCAGTCAGGAAGAATATGATATCTTCCTGAAATTGCCAGGAGAGATCATCGAAAAAAGGCGGTATTATTACCAAGCTGAAACTCCAGAGATCATTGGCATAGATGAGATATGCTTGAACCAGGGCCAAAGCACCATTTGGATTGCGGAGGTTGAGTTGGAAGAAAGGCAAGAATCGGCCTACACTCTCCCACTTGCTTACGATAGAGAAATCACCAATGATAAGGACTATATTGGTAGTGTATTGGCAAAGCACTATCTTGAAAAGTAGAATCCGGTATTGTTTACTTAATCCGAAAGATTATCAAATCAGAACAAACATCGACGGTCCTCCAACAGCGTAAGCACAAGTTGGATTTTAACCTCCAAGACATGGGGACTATTTTTGAACAGGCCAATGGAAAGGTCGATAGTCCTCATCGTCATGACTATTATACGGTCGTCTTAGTGGAAAAAGCAGAAGGGAAACATGTGATCGACTATCAAACTTATGCTTTTGCTGCCAATCAGGTTCACTTTGTTAGTCCGGGACAAATCCATCAGGTCGTTACACCCAGTAAACCCAAAGGTTGGGTGTTCACTTTCTCTAAAGATTTTTTGGTGGAAAATAACATCCCCGAAAGCTTCATTTCGAACATTAATCTTTTCCGTCAATTTGGTGAGACGCCTCCGTTGGACATCGATGACATCACCTTTAATCGTTTGTATCGGATTATCCAAGAAATGCAAGAATGTCTGCCACTGGATCTCCTTTATCGCCATCGAGCGCTCGGTGCCTTACTACAGCTATTTTTGATCTATTGCAATAATAGCTGCCTCTTGGATACGACCCAACTCGATGAAGAAAATAGTGGCGTTTGCATGCTGCGAGATTTTAAGTCATTAGTGGATCAGCACTTTCAAGAATGGCATAAAGTTTCCACCTACGCTCCCCGTCTACATATTACAGCCAAACACCTGAGTCACACGGTCAAACAACTCACCGGAAAAACCGCCAAAGAAGTCATTCAAGATCGCCTGACATTAGAAGCTAAACGCCTTTTATACCACACCGACCTGTCTATCAAAGAAGTAGCTTATCGCTTAGGATTTGAAGAGCCTTTGCACTTCAGTGGTTTTTTCAAAAAGCAAGCGGGGCTTTCTCCTTCTCAATTTCGGGCTAAAAAGCCGGGCTAGTTAATCAAAGTCAAAATTTAAATCAAAAACCCAAGCCTTGGCTCCTGTGTATCTTCGCTGCTAGAGGTCTCCGGCTTGGGCTATCCATATCCAGGGCTGTTAAACCCGCTTACAGACACCTCCCAAATGAATCAGGTGGCGACGGTATCCGCCATTTTTATATATCCCGCTTCCCTTTTTATATCGCACTGCTTCCCTTTTTCCTGCACCTTTGTTCTGTAATTAATAAGAAATGAAATGAACCGAAAAAACTTCTTAAGAGAATCGCTGTTAGGTGCAGCAGGCATAGCTACCAGCAGCAGCGTTTTAAAAGCAAAAGACGAAGGAAAGAAAACATCGACCTACGATAAATTGATGGAACAGGTCGGATTCAATCATATACCAAATAAGGAGATCAAAACAATGAAAACTGTATTGCATAAAGCCAACACCAGAGGCCACGCCAACCATGGCTGGTTGAATAGTCACCACTCATTTAGCTTTGCTAATTACCACAACCCGGAGAGAATGCACTTTGGCGTCTTGAGGGTGCTGAATGATGATGTGGTAGCACCTGGCCGCGGATTCGGTACACACCCACACGATAATATGGAGATCATTTCTATTCCTTTATCCGGTGATCTGGAGCATAAGGATAGCATGGGAAATGTCGCTACGATCAAGCAGGGAGATGTACAAGCCATGAGTGCTGGTACGGGGGTATACCACAGTGAATACAATAAACAATCTGACCAGGAAGTGCGCTTTCTACAAATTTGGATATTTCCCAATCAGCGCAATGTCGAACCTCGATACGATCAGATTTCGATAAAAGACACCTTGGTCAAAAACCAATTCTCACAGGTTCTATCTCCCGATCCCAATGATGCCGGTGTGTGGATCAATCAAAATGCTTGGTTTCATATCGGAGAATTGGATCAAGGTGTAGAAACGAGCTATGATATTAAGGATAAGGGAAATGGGGTGTATGCCTTTGTTCTGGAAGGATCCGTGACGATCAATGGCCAGGAACTTGGCAAGCGAGATGGTTTTGGGGTTTGGGATACCCATCAAATTACCGTGAAAGCAGATAGTGATGCTAAAGTTCTATTGATGGATGTACCGATGGCATTGAATTAGTAGTCAGAAGAGAGAAGTCAGAGGAGAGAGGACAGAGGACAGAAGACAGAGGACAGAAGACAGAGGACAGAAGAGAGAGGACAGAAGAGAGAAGCGCATAATTTCCATTTAAAATAGGTCGTACTACTGGCATTTTACGCCAATCGGGTTTAAAAGTTTAGGGTTGAAGGCTTATCCCACGGAATTAAACCTTCAACTTTCAACTGATAAACCGTCCAGTAGTATGAAAATAGATTTCAACTTCCACTTAAGCGGATAATGATGTCTCGCTTAAGCTGGAATCTTACACCACAAAATAAAAATACAATAAGATGAGTACTGCAACAGTCGTTAAAACCCATTGGGCCATTGATCCTACCCATTCTGAAATTCACTTCAAGGTAAAACACATGATGGTGTCTACGGTGACGGGGGCATTCAATGAATTTGAAGGGAATTTAAAAGTCGGGGAGGCGGGTTTTGATGAAGCATCGATAGAGTTTTCTGCCAATATTGATAGCATCAGCACCAATAATGCGCAACGGGACGAGCATTTGAAATCAGATGATTTTTTCAATGCTGCGGCCTTCCCAACATTATCTTTTCAGTCTACGTCTTTCACCAAGAAAGATGAAGGAGAGTTTGAATTGATCGGAGACATGACCATCCGAGATCATACCCAGTCGGTAAAACTAGCGGTAGAATATAATGGGACGGTGGTAGATCCTTATGGTCAGACCAAGGCGGGTTTTGAGATCACGGGAAAAATCAATCGGAAAGACTTTGGGTTGAAATGGAGTGCGATTACTGAGGCGGGTGGTGTAGTCGTGAGCGATGAGGTGCGCTTGGTCTTGAATGTGCAGTTGATTCAGCAGCCGTAGTTGGGCTAAACTTCAGAAGTTTTCTTGGGAGATTCCTAGGGAAACTTCTGAAGTTAAGCTAGTCTTACATCTTCACATAAGGCAGCAATGCCTTCTTCCAAATCTCATAGCCAGCCTTATTCATATGTAGGTTGTCTTTCAAAAAGATGTGCTCGAACACCTTCCCATTTTCATCCAGGGCTGGTGTCCAAACATCGGCATACTCGGTATTTTTTTTCTTGGCTGCGTACTTGGCCAATAGGGTATTGGTTTCTTCATAAGTCGATTTCAGATTCCAGCGAGCCACACTAGGTTTAGGAGAAATAAAAATCACCACGACCTCCTTTCCCAGGTTCTTGGCGATCATTTTACGCAATCGCTTCGCTTCCTTGAGGATCGACTTGGGCGAATCACCCGCTGAGACATCATTATCTCCCTCATAAACAAATACTTTTTGGGGCTGATAAGGATAAATGACTCTATCCGCATAGTACAGCAAATCAGAAAATTGCGAGCCTCCAAAACCTCTATTGATGATATTATAGCCCGGATAATAGTCGGCTACATCTCGCCATATCGCAACGGAGGAACTGCCGACGAATAGTATCCCGCCCTTCTCAGGCATCATTTCTTTGTCTTGGGTTTCGAATTTTTGGATGGTACTTTCCCATCGCTCTGGGCCTTGCTCTTGTGCAAAGCCTTGGCCAGCTAGGAGCGAAAATGATAAGATCAGAAAGAGAGATATTTTAACGAGCTTCATAATAGAAAGGTATTTTGGCATGAAAATACACTTTCGATAGAAAAAGGAAAAACAGAAGCCTATGAATGTTAGGTGGCTTTGATGGATTCGGGATAGGTATTATGGTGGAAAAATCTATCAATCCGCTTCCCTCGTCTAATTTTGAGGCTAATCATTAATCGATTATGTATTTTAAAGGTGGATTTGAAATAAACCCAACTACATGCGCTATACCACTACCCTTTCTACCTTCCTCTTACTTTTTTTCGTGCTTCCTTCTTGGAGTCAAAACTACCTAAGCATTCAAATCCCTAGTGCAGAACAGGAAACGGCCTACATTTGGCGCACCCTCCGAGACATTGCCTTTTTTGAAAAACATAATTATCAATTAAGTCTTCCGCAAGGGCCTTTGATGGAAAAATTGAAGCAAAAGGCCAAGGCAAATCGTTTAACCGATGAAGACTATGCTGAGTTGCAGCTCTTCGTCAGTAGCCAAGTCTATCAAAAGGAGGATTACCAGCAGGGCTACGAGAAAATTCTCGCTCAAAAGGGACTGGTCAATAAAATGATTCGTCGACTACAAAAACACAAGCGAAATTGGAATTTCAAACGCTTTGATCGGTACCAGATTGTCCTCACGCTCTATGGTTCTGGTGGGAATTATAATCCCGATAATGGATCAATTATCATCTTCACCAATCAGGATGGCAACTTCAAACAATATGACAAGCCCGCTAATACCCTGATTCATGAAATTGTTCATATGGGGGTAGAAGAATCTATCATCCAGCGCTATCAGGTTTCGCACCCGCTGAAGGAAAGAATTGTTGACCAACTCGTATTGCTGCATTTCAAAACCTTATTGCCCCAGTATCGATTACAGGATATGGGAGAGTATCGTATTGACCCTTATTTAAAAAAGAAAAGAGACTGTAAAAATCTAGGGAAAATTGTAGAGGGGATTGTTAATCTAAGAGGTGAAGAGATGAAGAGGTGAAGAGGTGAAGAGGTGAAGGGGGGAGTGATTAAAAACTAAATGGATTTAGACATGAATTATAGTTATGATTTCAATGAAGATTGGGTGCCCGCTAGCAAGAATCAGCTGCGTGCCTTTTGGTTTTTTGGAATAATAAATTGCTTTTCTGGTAGTGTTTTTCTGATCAATTATCTTCGAGATGATCCACCTAAAGAAAAAAAGGAAGAATTTGAGCAGCTCATCCGTTCCCAAGTACCCCATCACTGATGTCTAGACAAACCCAAAAACGGATTGCCCTTCTTAAAGCCGAGTGGGGAAAACCCAAAGAGGAGGCTTTTAACTATAACCTCATTGAAGAATATTTTTCGCTCAAGCCTAGTGGAGAATCGCCTTACCAGTTGAAGGATCGAGCGGTAGAAGATCTCGACTTTCTGAGTTTTTTTGAATTTATAGACCGAACGAACTCGGCGATTGGTCAACAGTATTTATACTATAAGTTACGGCAACTCAACACGACGCCAGCTCATTTAGAACAACTCGAAGAACGGATACAGCACTATAGCAAAGAGGAAGAAAAGCGAATAGTTTTGCAGTTGGCTTTGATCAAAATCAATCAGAAATCTGACTATTATTTGCCCTTTATTATTCATGGAAAGCTTCCGGAAAAGATGAAACACTTGTGGGTCATTCGGCTTCTACAATTGCTCTTTTTTGCAGGAATACTGGCTACTTCTATCAATACCGCTTTTCTACTACCACTTATACTTATTTTCGGAATAAACGCCTTTATTCATTATCGCGCTAAAGGCGAAATCGGCTTTTTCACTTCGGTTTTTTCTCGGTTAGGGGCCGTAACGCACATTACAAAAAAGATACTACCCGAGGCGGGCCTGAGTAGCAGCGAAGAGGCTGTTTATAGGGCCAATATTAAAGGGCTCGAAAAGATTGTCAATAAGATCAATGTATTGCGTACCGATCGATTGCAGGATAATGAGCTAGGCGCATTGCTTTGGTATGTATTAGAGTTGTTAAAGGTAGTCACACTTTCAGAAATTATTACCTTTAATAGTGTTGTCGATGAGATCAAAGCAGCTCGAGAGCCATTGGATGATTTTTTTGTCCTCATTGGAGAATTGGACTTAGCCCTTTCTGTCGCTGCTTTGCGGGTGGGCCTACCCCATTACTCTACCCCTACCTTTGCCCCACCTCAAAAAGAAATTGAAGTAACATCCCTCTATCATCCCTTGGTAAAGGATTGTGTAGCCAATGATCTGCGGCTGATCAATAGTAGTCTCCTGCTTACTGGCTCAAATATGTCGGGCAAGTCTACTTTTATCAAAGCGATCAATCTAAATATCATCGCTGCACAAGCCCTGAATACCTCATTCAGCCAATCCTGCCGCATTCCCTTTTTGGGCTTAGCTACCTCCATCCGAATCGCAGATGACTTGCTAATGGACAAGAGCTACTACATGGAAGAGGTAAATGCCATTGGTAGCTTAATTGAGTTATCTAAACAGCAAAACATTCAGATTCTATTCACCATCGATGAAGTGTTCAAGGGAACCAATACTATCGAAAGAGTAAGTGCAGCCAAAGCCATTTTGGAATACCTCAATCAAGGCCAACATATCGTCCTGGTATCCACTCATGATATCGAACTCACCCAATTATTGAGTCAGGCCTATGATCTCTATTATTTTCAAGAACGAATCGAAAATGAGACGCTTTCTTTCGACTATCAATTACGCAAGGGCGCATTAAAAAAGAAAAATGCCATTAAGATTTTGGAAATCGCCGGATATCCTAGCTCGATTATTTCGGAGGCTAAACGATTGGCGGAAGAACTAGAAAAGGAGAAGACGCAATCAAGACTAGAATAACAGCCATTTGTCCTATAATATTTGCGTTTAAAAAGGTGACAAACAGGAACAAAACGATCTTTGAGAATCGGAATTCAGAAGGCGGAAGTAGGAAAATGGCCCTCGCCCAACTTAGATTCCGCCTTCCGAATTCGTATTTCCGAATTGCTGAGATGCTACTAGACTAGCTCCATTGACTAACTCACTGGAAAGTAGTAATTTGCTTACTCAAATGAAAACAGCCCCAGGTATTCTCAATCTTTTAGAAGCGTACTAGAAATGCCCCAAGCCACCTACCAACAAAAAGCGTTCCTCCTCCTCGTCGGACTCTCGTTTCTTGGCCTTAAATTTGGCTACCGACAAGCAGAGCTGCAAGATTTGTGGCTATTCCTACAACCTACCAGTCATTTGGTCGCTTTAGCCAGCAGCAGTACTAGTGTTTTTATAGCAGGAGAAGGGTTTATGAATAGTGCCCTCGGCATTTGTATTGATAAATCTTGCGCTGGCTTCAACTTTTTCACCCTTTGTTTTGTGATGCTTTCTTTTCTGGCGTATCAACGGGTATCAACGGGCTATCGAATCACCTGGTTTATCCCAGCCTTGCTTTTGTTGTCTTATATCCTGACCATTCTTGTGAATACAACTCGAATCTTGTTTTCGACCTTCCTACACCAACCCAAGCTGAATCTAATGGCCAGTCCCCCACCCTGGCTACATGAAGCCGAAGGTGCTTTCGTCTATTTATCTTTTCTAGTTCTGATCTACCTAGGCTTTCAATTTCTCCTAAGCGCTCAAAATCAAGCACATGAAGAACTTGCTTAACCCCAAATGGCTCTTACTCATTAATACAGCGCCGCTACTGCTGCTGTTTTCACTCTTGTTCGCCAAATACCAAGTGATCAAAAGCATGCTCTCTAGTACCCACTTGTATAATTGGAAACTCTATGGTGGGATATTGGCCCTCATTGGTATCGCTAATTTGATTTACACCGGTACTGTGTTATTAAAAAAACGAAAGGTTGCGCCACTATACGGTCTAGTTGCGCTTCCGGTCTATATTCTATTTCTCTATTTCTATGGCAATCATATTGATGCCATCATTCCCTTCAACATTCCACAGTGGCTATTCCCCGAGCATTTGCTGTTATACGTGGGTACTTTCCTGATGCCTACCCTGGCCTATTCTTTATTTATTTTGGTCTATCACTTCACCCCAATGGATGAAAAACAAAGGCCAGGCAGCAACTTCTTATATGCCGTATTGATTCCCTTCTCCTGGTATATGTTCTCGCAACTCATCATGCCCTTTTGGCAGCCCGTAGATAGCGAATTCTTGGGGCACATTATGATCATCGGTATCATTATGGGAACCGTCTTATTCCTCTTCTTCTTGATCCGCGGAATATATATCATATCGGTCAATAAAGCGGACAAATGGCGTCCCTATGCCTTGGCCTGGAAGGTTCCCATCGCCATTCTTTTTCCCTTGCTTGGGCTGGCTCTTAATAATGGGCTCATAGGCTTTCGCTATTCTTATGGCTCAGGAATTTTTGGAGATTTTGCAGACTCGTCTTTCTATATATTAGCTATTCTCAATGGTGTCTTATTGTGCTTGCCCAACCTGGATAACTTTCCGTATCGCTTAGGACTGTTTATTGGTCGAGCCAGTACCTTTGCTTACACTTTTTATTTCTTCTTCGTTTTTCTGCCCTACTTACCACTGTCGGTCATTGCTATTTTGGCCTTAGGAACGGGTTTTCTGATGTTGACGCCACTCGTACTATTTGTTATTCATATCAATGAACTCTCTCGCGATTTTGGCTTTTTACAGCAACAGTTATCGAAGAAATTTATTTGGGCCATTGCCGTTATGGGTTTCGCTATTCTCCCGCTCTTTATCACGGGCTCCTATTTAAAAGATCGTCAAAACCTGCATCAGGCCTTAGATTATCTCTACCATAGCAACTATGAACAGCAGTATGACATTGATGCAAAGGCACTAGCCCAAACGATCCATCGAATCAATGCCAATAAGAAGGGCGGGCGTGACTTTGATTTTGGTTACCACACGCCTTATTTGTCTAGTTGGTATACCTGGCTAGTATTGGATAATTTGACTTTGTCTGATGCTAAGATCAATAAGATCGAAAGGGTCTTTTTTGGGAAATCCTCCTTTGGCATGAGTACTGAGGGAATTCGGAATGCGGGAGTAGGTATTTCTCAAGTAAGTACGCGTACGCAGTACCTGCCTGATCAAGATGCCTGGCGCACCTGGGTCGATTTAGAAATCACCAATGCAAGTGAAAACATCGGGTTCTCAGAGTATGCCACAACGATTGACCTGCCTACAGGCTGCTGGATTAGCGACTACTATTTATATGTGGGTGACCGGAAGGAAATGGGCATTCTGACAGAGAAGAAGACGGCAATGTGGGTTTTCTCCCAAATTCGGAATACCAACCGAGATCCAGGGCTCTTGCATTATTTGACAGGTAATAAAGTGGCTTTCCGAGTATTCCCCTTTGCCGAGAAGGAAGTACGCAAAACGGGTATAGAATTCATCCATAAATCACCACTTGAGTTAAATATTGACCAACATCGTATTCAATTAGGAAACCCTACTGATAGTACCCAAGCAGCGATGGTAAGCACGCCTTATGTGGACTATATTGCAGCCCAGCATAAAGCCTCCCTGGATACGATTCAAAGGCAAGCCTATTATCATTTCATGCTGGATGTTTCCGAAGGAAAAGAAGAAGAGATCACTCAATATGCAGCCAGCATAAAGGACTTATTATCGAAGAACTATATCGATCCTTCACAGAGCAAAATCACCTTAGTCGACACCTATACCGAGACCTTTGGGATGAAAGATGACTGGGAGAAAAGGTTGGCAAAACAAACCGCAGCTGGAGGCTTTTACCTGGAACGCGCCATAAAAGAAGCCCTGATTACCCATTACAAAAAGAAGTCCACTTCTTATCCTGTTTTTGTAGTCGTAACCGACAATCTATTTGAAGCTATTATTGATCAAGATTTTGCTGATTATCGCTTCTGTTTTCCAGAAGGAGATCAATTCTATCATTTACAGAAAGAGGGTACTTTATCGACACATTCTCTAATCCGAAGTCCTCAATATGCGGACACGACGAAGGCAATCCCGTCCTTCACTACGACAGTCATTGCCTACCCTAATAGAGACCAGCCGCTAGCTTTTCTTCCCAATGACCAGCAGGGGTGTTTCATCCTAAGAGAAGATAAATTTCGTTTAGCCCGCGAAGAAATCAAAGCCAAAGATTGGAATACCGCTTTAAATATCGCGGGTAAAAGACGGATGCATCACCTACATCCTGATCTCGCTGAACAGGAATGGTTGAGCACGATTAGGAGTAGTTTCCTATCTCGGATTCTAAACCCTGCCACCGCTTATATTGTGGTCGAAACGGAGGCACAACAAGCCATGCTTTTACAAAAGCAAAAACAGGTTTTAAGCGGCAATAAATCCTTGGATTTGGGCGAAGATATGACTCGAATGTCCGAACCGGGGTTTTGGCTACTTAGCTTACTCTTAGGTGCTTTTGTACTTTGGCACAAGCGGCGGAAAAATCTTCTTGCTACTTAGCGCTCCACATTCTACTATTGGGGTGATTACGACCAGCATTTACTCCCCCCCTTCTAAGCTTGACTTTAGCATTTTGAAAAGCTTGAATCCCTCATCACAGAGAAAAACAAGCTTACATCCTGTTGCTAGTTATTTGATAATTAACAATTTAGGACTCGAGGAAAAACTACTATCGAAGCTACTCGAATTTGATCTTAATTTTGAACATCGGTCATAGAACCAGATGTTAAATATTAAAATTATTGTTGCCAACTCGAAGAGCGGGTGGCCGTCCCGTATTGTTTGAACGGAGTGAGTTTACGGGACAAGCGTTTTTTGGTTCGTTTTTGAGGCGATTGTCAAAAATGAACGAAAGCCACTTTACAAGGCCTCTCCACAGGATAGTCCGTTGGTCGTAAGAAGTTGATAACATGCTCTCTAAGCTTAGTCTCACCTTCGGAAACTTCCTTTTTCAATCGAAAAAAAGGAAGCAAAATTCTTCGCAAAAAAACTCCTCCTCAAACAGTTTTTTGCCCGCAGCCCGCTCTAGGAGATGGCTATAGCTATTTTTTTATTAGCATAAAATGCTGACGTCGAGCAAAGACAAAATCGGAATTATGAAATCGGAAGCCAGAATCTCGGCTGGGCTATCCCAGTTTTCCAACCTGTTTGTTCTGGCAAACGCCAGGCATGCTTCGCCCTTTTTAACTGCCGTAGAAAGTCCGATTTCCACTTTTTCAATTTTATCTTGCTGCCCTGTCCAAGCTTAGAGCATGCTTGGGCAATGCTCTTAGAAGAAAGCCCCATTTATTCATACCGCAAGGCCTCTATCGGGTTAGTATTCACCGCACGGATGGCATGAATACTCAGTAAGAGAAATGCCAATAGTAGTACAAACAGACCGCTAAACAAGAATATGCCAATATCCAATTGGATGCGATAGGCAAACTCATTCAGCCAGTTTTTGAGAAAATACCAAGCCAAAGGTACTGCGATGCCAACGCCTATCCCCACCGACCACAAAAAGTCTTTTCCTAACAAGGAAATAATGTCGGTCAGGCTCGCACCTAAGACCTTTCGAACCCCAATCTCTTTGGTTCGTTGCACCAAGCTAAAAGCGACCAAACCCAGTAGACCAATGGAGGCAATCAAAATGCAGAGTAAAGAGGCCACATTCAGCATGCTCCCAATTCGTTCCTCTTGTTGGTACTGTAAAGCATAAGCCTGATCCAAAAAGCTATATTCAAAGGGTCTTTTGGGTTCAAAGATATTCCACACCTCCTTGGCGGCAGTCAAAGCAGCTGGCATATCCGCACCATTGGCCCTGATGAACACCTGCGCACTTAAACGCTGATTGGGTACGATAATGAGCGGTTCAATTTTTTCTCGCAAAGACCGAATATGAAAATCCTCCACCAATCCAATAATCTTGCCCTCCTGTCGGTTTAGGGTAATTTGCTCGCCTATCGGGTCATCCATTCCCAAGGCTTTCCTTGCCTTTTCATTGATCATATAGCTGCCCTTGCGGTTATTAGCGGCAAAGGAATCGCCGGCAGCTACCTTCAGCCCAAAGAAACTGAAGAAGTTTGAATCCACCGCTAATCTTCTAATTTTCACACGACCACTTTCTACATGTCCAGGCCAGGCTATTCCATCCGTCCAGCTCCCTATTCGATAGATAGGCTGATTGGTAGTCGTTACTTGGCTTAAGCTGGGATGCTTCAACAGCTCTTGTTTTACGACATCCGTTCGTTCTCGCATTTCATCGCTGAGGCGAAAAGTGAAAATATTTTCCTTGGAGTAGCCTAAATCGGTCTCCTTTAAAAAGTTGAGTTGCCGAAAGATCACTGCGGTCGCAATGATCAATATAGCCGTAACGGCAAATTGCCCAATCAGTAAAGCATGCCGAAAATAATGCTTACGATGACCTCCTTGTCGAACCCCTTGCAAGAATTTAATCGGTGAAAAAGAAGAAGCCATTAGTGCCGGATAAATGCCTGACATAAGAATTGTCAACAAAGTAGCAAAGCTCAAAATTCCGATGACATCCATCTTCCACCATTCAAACAGCATACGCTTTCCTGTCATTTGATTAAATAAGGGAAACATTAACTGCAACAGGACCAGCGAGAGGAATAAAGCACTTAGTGTCAGCAAGACGGATTCGCCCAACAGCAATGAGAATAAATTCCGCCGAGAGGCTCCAACAATCTTCCGTACACTAATCGTCTTGGTTTGTTTGCTTGCCCTGGCCGTGGCCAAGTTGGTATAATTGATACAAGCTATGATCAATACCATAAAAGCGATACCCAATAAATAATAAATGGATAACAATTGGCTACTCTTGTGGTCGGCCTGTTCAAAATTACTGTATAAATGTACGTCCGGAACGGCTTGTACGAACCAATTGAAATCTTCGTCATCTCCTGACCGCTCTTGGTATAGGCGGGTAATAGCAGCACCGATTTTTTGTCGATCTGCCTGCTTATCCAATAGGAGGTAGGTGTCAAAATTCCAATTCCCCCAAGACTGCATGTCGGAAGGCTTGAACAAGCTGGCCAGGGAAGAAGACAACATGACATCGTAATCAAAAATAGAATTTGAAGGCATCTTTTCTAGCACTCCACTTACCATCAAAGGAATAGAATCCTGTAGCAGCAGACTTTGTCCTAGTGCCTCTTCTTCTCCAAACAACTGGCTGGCCATTGTGCTAGAGAGTACGACATCATTCGGTGAATCCAACCAATGATCTGGGTTGCCCTGCAGCACTTCAAAGTCAAATAATTCAAAAAAGGAAGGATCCAATAGGGTGGGATTAACTTTGAGGTATTGCTCATTTCCATTTTCAAGTAACATAGAAAAACCGCGCCAAACTCGCGCACTTCCCGCTATTCCAGGCACGCCACTTTCCAGTGCTGGAGCCATGAGCCAAGGAGTGGTAGCCATCGCCCAATTGTAATGTCCTTCTCCATCTCGAGATTCTGCCACGATCCGCACCAATTGGTCTGCTTTGCCATGAAAACGGTCGTAGGTCAATTCATCTTTAACCCAAAGCGAAATAAGAACAAAAGCAGTCATTCCGAGGGTAAGCCCTAGCAAATTGGTGCCGCTATAAGCTTTATCACTCATTAATTTCCTGAGGTTGATCTTTAGTATTTGATAAAACATAGGTTCTATTTTATGGCTTTAGTCTGTGCTAGGCATTTTACTCCAAGCTTTATGCCATTATCCCTAATCACCTATATATCAAAACACTACATAATGCAATTGCAACATTTTTTGTCCAAACTGCGTTCATAGACGAACAAAGGTGTTCAATAATGGACACCGCTGGAAACAACCGGTGATTTTGTCAATTATTAGCAGCTAGGCAAAAAAAACGATCTATCGGATGGATTTAAAAATTCTATATTAAATTTGCTAATGCTACCCCCGCTGTGATTTCCTTAGTAATGAAATATTAATAAATTGAGCCAAGATGCGCCGGTATTTCTTCTTTCATGTAGCAAAGATCAAGTAAGGCGGAATAGGCATTTTCATGGCCTGCGTTCCCATTTCCGACCTGTCTGTTCTGGCGTCGGCCAGGCAGGCTTCCCATTTCCGATTTTCCGAATCTTTGAGCCATAAAACAAGGCTTCGAAATATGGAAACAGTCTATATGAGAAACCACAGGTCTAATGGCATCAAAACGCTAGAGCTATTAGCTGATCATTACTTACTATTTTCTTTCCAGAAGTCTAATGCAATGAAATTGAATAAAGTCGTCCTCCTTTGTCTCTTTTTGACAGCTACCAACCTGCTATATTCACAGGATCAAGCCAAAGTGGATAGCCTCCTCAGCATACTTCCTGAGGCCAGCGACACCAATCGTCTCAACATATTACGCCTACTTTTCATCGAGTATATTTATGTAGATTATAAAATAGCCAAGGAATACCTGGATGAAGAACTGGCTATTGCGGAAGAAGTTAATATCCCCCACTTCACAGCACGGCTGAAGAATGAAGAAGGGATCTATTACTCCGTTGTATCTGATAATGAAAATGCCGTAAAAACCTTCAATGAATCGCTAGATTTGTATCAGAAATTGGGCAATCAAGAACGGGTCAGTGCACTACTCAATAACATTAGTAACTGTCAGCGAAAGATGGGTAATCTCCCCCTAGCCCTGGACTATCAAATGCGATCACTAAAAATTAAGGAAAATCTCAAAGTAGACGGAGAAAAATTATCAGCCAGTTACTGGAATATCGGCAATATTACCGGCGATATCGGTAATTACGAAGAATCTAATGTTTGGTATCGAAAGGCCGAAGCCTACTATGATACGGCTGGACTAAAAGATGACTGGATTGCCGTGCGCTATAATCTTGCCCTGAACCTAAAGGCCCTCGATAGTGTAGACCAAGCCCTTCCGATGTTTGAAGAAGCAATGGCCTACTATGAAGAAAACAACTTAAATAACGACCTGGCTGCGGCCTTAGACAACCTCGGCCAAATCAACGATAGTCAGGGCAATTACGCCGTGGCCAAGGACTACTACGAGAAATCATTGGCCATTAGTGAAAACCATGGGGAAAGAAGTTTAATCGCGCTGACGAGAAGAAAACTAGGCTTGATTTACTCCAAACTGGGTCGACATAAGCAGGCCATCCAGTTGATTAAAAGTGCGCAAGAACTCGGTGCCGAAACCCAAACCCGGAAGTGGATGTACAATCACTATCATGCCTTGGCAGAAGTCTATGAAGCCAAAGGGGATTTTGGCTTGGCTATTCAACAATTTGCCCTCTATGATAGTTTGAAAAGCGAGGTCATGTCGGAAGAAAACATTAAGAAGATCAACGAACTGGAAATCAAATACCAAACCGAAAAGAAGGAACAAGAAATCGCGCTACAGGAAAATGAAATACAACTGCTAGAACAAAAAGCAGCTACCGCCCGGATACGTCAATTCGCCCTCTTATTGGGACTTTTAGCGGTGATTCTATTGCTGGGAAGTGTCTATTATGCCTTTCGCCAAAAATTCAAAAGACAACAAGCGGAGAAACAACAAGTGGATGCAGAACTAGCGCATAAAAAGAAGGAGTTGACCTCCTTTACCTTGCAGTTGTCCCACAAAAATGAGATTCTAGAAACCCTCAAAAAGAACATTAAGGAACTGAAATCTAGTGCCGATGATACCCGACAATACAATCGCTTAATCAACACCATCGACATCAATATCAAGGACGACGCCAACTGGGAGAATTTTAAGATGCGCTTTGAAGAGGTACATAAAGATTTCAACACCAACATCAAACGAGCTTACCCCCGCGTCACCTCCAATGAACTCCGCCTGATGGCCCTCCTGAAGATGAACCTCAGCTCCAAGGAAATCGCCACCCTCCTCAATATTTCGCAAGAGGGGGTGAAAAAGGCACGGCAACGCCTCAGAAAGAAACTGGAATTGCAGCCGGAAATGCCGCTGGAGGATGTGGTGTATAGTTTTTGAGCCTGTCGTCGTCAATTAATTAGCCAGACTCATTAGCCATAAACTAGCCGTCAACAAAGCGAGAATCACGTCTTTTGATTTTGATTCACATTCGCATTTTGATTTCGTTGGTGCTCGGTTTTCAACAGGGAAAGGCACGGCTGCCTGGACAGGGCTAGGTGCCGGTTAGAAACCGAGCACCAACGGCGAATGCGGCGACAGATCTTGACTTTTGATTTTAATTCAGATTGTCATTTTGATTCAACAAAGGCGAGAACGCAGGAGATACCTAGATAAAGCCCCAGTACCAATGGCTGGGAATGGTTCCGGTCAGAGACCAGAAACCGGCGGCGAGGGCCATGACTGACAAGGCCCCGCCATATCAACTTATAGTTTGATTTTCATTTCAATTTCGCTTCCGACTTCGAAATTTCAACTTTCCGACTTCCGACTTCCACACTTCCGACTTCCCACTTCCCTACCCCTTACTCTCCTGCGCATGCACCGCTGCAATCCCTACCATATCCACAATCTGCCGCACACTAGCACCCAATTGAAGAATATGCACGGGCTTTTTCAAGCCTAACAGGATGGGGCCTATCATATCCATATCAGAGACATCACCCAATAAATTATAAGCGATGTTAGCGGAGGATAAATTGGGAAAAATCAGGGTATTGGCGCGATGGCCAGCTAATTTGGAGAAAGGGTATAACTCCTGTAAGAGTTCCTCATTGAAAGCCATGTGCGCTTGCATTTCACCATCAACAATCAAGTCGGGATGACGCTCATGCAAAATAGCCGTGGCTTTACGCATCAGTACGGCGGATTCTCCATTGGGCACAGAGCCAAAGTTGGAATAAGTAATGAGCGCTACTTTAGGCTCAATATTGAAAGTCTTGACCTGCTCAACCACCAGTTCGGTTATATCGGCGATGTCTTCAGCAGTCAAATGGTGATTAATCGTCGTATCAGCCAAAAACAGCGGGCCAGAACGCGTCATGAAGATGTGGATGCTCGCCACTTTATTCACCCCTTCTCGCGGTCCGATAATTTGCAAAGCTGGACGAATAGTAGCTGGATATTTATTCGTTAAGCCCCCAATCATAGCATCCGCAGCGCCCATTTCTACCATCATAGCGCCATAGTGGCTGCGGCCTCGCATCGCATTGGCAGCTTCTACCGCTGTCAGGCCTTTACGCTTTCGCTTTTCGTAAAACTGATCGGCATAAGTTTTCATCAATGCTGCTTCCGCCTCATCAACCGGTTGCTTGGGATCAATGATTTTCAAATCTTCCAAGTGGATATCATAGGTATTCATCATACCTAGTACCTTTGCTCGATTACCCAATAAGATCGGATGGGCAATTTTTTCCTGCACCACTACCTGTGCCGCCTTCAATACCGAAACATTTTCTGCATCGGCAAAGACCACTCGTTGCAAATCTTGGCGCGCTTTGCTTTCGATCACATTCGCGAGCGTCCGATCTTGCCCCAATCGCTTGGACAATTCCAGAATATACTGGTCCCAGTCTTTTATTGGGAACTTCGCCACGCCACTTTCCATAGCCGCTTTGGCCACAGCAGGTGCAACCGTCGTAATCAAACGAGGGTCCACGGGTTTAGGAATGATATAGTCACGACCGAAGCTAAGGTTGGTCGTATTATAGGCCATATTTACCATATCTGGTACTGGTTTTTTGGCCAGATCAGCCAGGGCATAGATGGCACCGAGCTTCATTTCTTCGTTGATTTCCGAGGCTCGGACATCCAAGGCTCCCCGAAAAATGAAGGGAAAACCCAATACATTATTGACTTGATTGGGATAGTCAGAGCGGCCTGTCGCCATGATACAATCTGGGCGGGCAGCCTTGGCGTCTTCATAGCTGATCTCTGGTGTCGGGTTGGCCATCGCAAAGATGATGCAATCCTTCGCCATGCCTTTGACCATATCCTGGTTCAAAACATTCCCTCTAGACAAACCGATAAAGACATCAGCTCCTTCTAATATTTGGGTTAAAGTGGTATCAGCTGGACGGCTACCATTGACAAACTCAGGCTTTTTGCCATCTAGATTGTCTCTATCCGGATGGATTAGGCCCTTACTGTCATACATGAAAACATTTTCCTTCTTGGCACCAAGCGAAACGTAGATACGTGTACATGAAATAGCTGAAGCACCAGCTCCATTCACCACAATCTTCACCTCTCCGATGTCCTTTCCAACAAGGTCTAATGCGTTCAGCAAAGCTGCTCCACTAATAATAGCCGTGCCGTGCTGGTCATCATGCATCACCGGGATATTCAATTCCTCTTTTAGGCGCTCTTCTATTTCAAAACAGGCGGGCGCTGAAATATCCTCCAGGTTGACCCCTCCAAAAGTAGGCTCTAATATTTTGACGGTTTTGACGAAGTCATCCACATTTTTGGTATTCAACTCCAAATCAAAGCAATCAATATCTGCATAGATTTTAAAGAGTAGGCCTTTTCCTTCCATCACCGGCTTACTTGCCTCCGGTCCAATATCACCTAGACCTAAAACGGCTGTTCCGTTGCTGATCACTGCTACTAGGTTACCCTTAGCCGTGTATTTATAAACATCACTAATTTCTTCAGCGATGGACAGGCAGGGCTCCGCTACACCGGGAGAATAAGCGAGTGATAAATCTCTCTGATTCGCTGTTTCAGTGGTGGGTATAACTTCAATTTTTCCTGGTCTACCCTTGGAATGGTAGTACAGGGCTTCTTCTTTCAATGACTTCTTGTCCTTTGTATCCATAGATATAAAATGGTTTTATAGCTTGCGGGTTTTCAAAATGAGCTGCAAAGTTGTAAAAAATAAGTGAGGATATTAGGGCAAACGAAGCAAAATGCTAATACGCAACAGTGAAGCGGCGAAGTAGTGAATAGTAAATGCGCTGCCCCTATAAAAAGCTATGCAAAATATAGAACCTAAAATGGTGTTAGTCCTCAATCGGAGGCCATAAGCTAGTTAGTGCTGGGAAACTTCAGAAGTGGGTTGGTCGATAAGTCAATAAATAGCTATTCTTTACTTCACCAAAAATGGATAAGACCTAGTCCACCTTTTGAATATGCCTTCGGCGACTTCTTTGTCTGACACAAAGAAGCAAAAGTCATCACCCCAATCTCTCCAGTCGAACAAGCATAACTATCTGTTAGTAATTGTATTACAGTTAAATTAATACACTCCTATGTTCACGTCTCGTGGGGTAACTAAGCCCTTGGCGATAGCCAAAACTACCATTGTAGCCGCTAGGCTACGCCATATGCGGGTGGCCCGGCAAAACACTGTTTGACGGAGGAGTTACGTTTTGCCTAGCGTTTTTTGCCTACTTTTTTTGGCAATGAAAAAAAGTAGGTCACCGAAGGTAAA